>JACCDZ010324610.1_pt1 | contig 27067 bp, 28 predicted proteins | sample 7449551 | NCBI WGS metagenome assembly JACCDZ01 (sample SAMN15323452, study PRJNA562643) | freshwater metagenome | isolation source: river surface water | place: USA:Blue River Watershed | collected 2017-08-18 | reverse complement strand
TTTACCATCATCGATACAACCAATCCTGTGATTTTAGTGCAAGCTTCTAATGCAGAAGTACAATGCGATGGTAATGGAAATACTGAAGCTTTAAACGCTTGGTTGGTTTCTAACGGTGGTGCTTCGGCTAGTGATAACTGCTCGAATGTAACTTGGACTAACAACTTTACTTCCGTTTCCGATACGTGTGGTGCAACAGGTTCAGCTTCGGTGACTTTTACTGCTACTGATGCTTGTGGAAACAGTGCTGCAACTACTGCTACTTTTACCATCATCGATACAACCAATCCTGTTTTTACAAGCGAATTACCTCAAAATATTTCTGTTTCTTGTGATGCTGTTCCAGACCCTGTAATTATGACGGGAACAGATAATTGTAGTGATGTAACTATAAACGTACTAGATGCGATTGACAGACAAGAGTCGCAATGTGAGGGTGAGTATATTATCAATAGAACATGGACAATAACTGATGGTTGTAACAACAGTTCTAGTTATACTCAAATCATAACTGTTTTTGATAACACTCCTCCTACTTTAACAACTCAATTAAACTCTCAAATTAGCGTTTTATGTTCTGAGATTCCAGAAGTTCCAGAATTAATTTTCACAGATAATTGTTCTGGAATCAATGAAATTAATTATAGTGAAACATCCAATGTAGTTTCAATTTATGAATATGTCCTTATTCGTGAATGGATAGTATCTGATAATTGTGGAAACGAAGCAAATTTTTCCCAAACTATAAACGTTAGTGTTGAAAAAACGTCTGATGCAATTCCTTTTGCAATTTGCATTGAAGAAAATCCAATAGATTTATTTACTATATTAGACGATTCAATTCCTACAACTGGAGAATGGCAAGAAATAACAAATTCAGGTGGATTGAATGGTAATATTTTTAATCCTAATAATGTGACTTTAGGAAATTACACCATACAATATGTTGTAGCATTAGAAGATAATAGTTGTCCTATGATTTATGAAATTTATTTAAATGTTAATGATGATTGTATAGTATTAGCTGCTTGCGATATTACTGTGTATAATGCAGTATCACCAAATGATGACAGTTCAAATGATTTCTTGTTTATTGATGGAATTGAGTGCTATCCAAATAATTCTATTGAAATTTATAACAGATGGGGAATTTTAGTCTATGAAGAAACGGGTTATAATAATAGTCTTAAATCGTTTAAAGGTGTATCTGAAGGAAGAAATACTGTTAATAGAAATGAACTTCTACCAGACGGAACTTACTTTTACATTCTTAAATATACAGATGAGGAAAATAAGAAACATGATCGATCAGGATATTTATACTTAAACCGTTAATTGACTTAAAAAAACTTAAAAACAAACAAGATGAAAACGATTCTAACAATAATTTGTGCATTCATTTTACAAAATATCTATTCTCAACAGGATTCTCAATATACGCAATATATGTACAATACGTCACTAGTAAATCCTGCTTATGCAGGTTCTAGGGAAACTATTACAGCCTTTTTACTTCATAGAAATCAGTGGGTTGGATTAGATGGAGCACCAGTAACTAACAATTTCTCAATAAATATGCCGATTGGAGATTCAAACTTTGGGATTGGATTAAATTTTGTAAATGATAAGATTGGACCAGTAACAGAGAATGAAATTTCTGCTGACTTATCATATTTTATTCAAGTTTCTGAAAATTATAAATTATCTTTAGGCTTAAAGGGAACTGCAAATTTATTTCAATTAGATGTTAATAAACTAAGGGTATTTGATCCTACTGATCCTCAATTTCAAAATATGGATACTGAATTTTCACCAAACGTTGGAGCTGGATTATATCTTTTTTCAGATAAAACTTATTTAGGATTATCAGTGCCAAATTTTTTTGAATCCTATCGATATAATGATAACAATATTAAAATTACAAAAGAAAAAATGCACTTTTATTTTATTGCTGGACACGTTTTTAAAATAAGTAATAATATTGATTTTAAACCTGCTCTATTAAGTAAAATAGTAGAAGGCGCTCCACTACAAGCAGACGTAACTGCAAATTTCTTATTCTTTGAAAAACTAACATTAGGTGCTGCCTACAGATGGGATGCTTCTGTAAGTGCTTTAGCTGGATTTCAAATTTCCGATTCTTGGTTCATTGGATATGGATATGATTTAGAAACTACGAAACTTGCTAACTATAATTCAGGTTCACACGAGATATTTCTTCGATACGAGTTGTTCAACAAAAGCAGTGTTTCAGCTCCTAGATTTTTTTAAATTTTCTAATTATGAAAACATTATACACACTAGTATTCGTTTTAAGTATCACAGTTGGTGCTTTCGGTCAAGGGTCTAAGCTAAACAAAGCGGACAAAAAATACGACAAATATTCCTATATAGATGCAATCGAAATTTATGAGAAAGTGGCTGAAAAAGGATATAAATCTGTAGAATTATTTCAAAAATTAGGTAATGCATATTATTTTAATAGTGAATTAGATAAAGCTTCTAAATGGTATGGTGAACTTTTTGCCTTAAATCAAGAAACAGACTCTGAGTATTATTTTAGATATGCTCAAGCCTTAAAAGCGGTAGGAAATTACGAAAAATCAAATCAATACATGGAATTATTTGCCCAAAAAACAAACGATTCTAGAGCTAAATTATTTCAAGAAAATAAAAATTACTTAACTAATATTGATGCTGTTTCTGGTAAATACACTATAGATAAAACAGATGTTAATTCAGAATTTTATGATTACGGTCCAACATTTTTTGGTAAACAAATTGTATTTACTTCTTCTCGAAGTGAAGGTAACCAGTATTCTAAAATTCATGCTTGGACAAAACAAAACTTCACTGATTTATTTGTTGCTTCAATTGATAATGATGGAAGATTAGGTAGCGTAGAAAACTTTTCTAAAACCGTGAATACCAAATTTAATGAGTCCTCTCCTATTTTTACGAAAGATGGCAAAACCATGTATTTTACTAGAAACAATTACAACGACGGCAAAAAACGTAAAAGTGACGACAAAGTAATCATGGAAAAAATTTACAAAGCTGAATTAGTAAATGGAGAATGGACAAATGTAAAAGAACTTCCTTTTTCAAGCGACAATTACAAAACAGCACATCCTGCTTTGAGTACAGATGAGAAAACATTGTATTTTGCCTCAGATATGCCAGGAAGCTTTGGTAATTCAGACTTATACAAGGTATCAATTGATAGTAATGGTAATTTTGGTTTACCAGAAAATTTAGGAACAACTATAAACACGGAAGGAAGAGAAACATTTCCTTTTATAGATGCTGATAATAATTTATTTTTTGCATCTGATGGACACCCAGGACTAGGTGGTTTAGACATTTTTGAAGCTAAAGTCAACAATAATTCTTTTGAAAAACCAGTTAATATTGGTAAACCCTTAAATAGTCAATTAGATGATTTTGGTTATGTAACTAACAAAGATGGTTTGGGATTTTTCTCCTCCAACAGAGATGGAGGAATAGGTTTTGATGACATTTATACCTTTAGAATTTGTACGCATACATTATCTGGATTAATAACAGATATTGATACAAAAGAAATTTTACCTAATTCCAAAGTAATTCTATATGATGATAAAATGAATAAAATTTCCGAAACAATTGCTTCAGAAAAAGGATTATATTCTTTTAAAATTGATTGTAATAAAAAATATTTGGTAAGAGTTTCAAAAGAAGAATACGAAACAATTGAAAAATCATTTGAACCAATTTCAATTAATGAAGAATCTAAATTAGATTTTGAACTAAAACGTAAAATATTCCCAATAGAAGTAGGTACAGATCTCGCTAAAGTATTAAATATTAGTATAATTTATTTTGATTTAGACAAATGGAATATTCGTAAAGATGCAGCAGAAGATTTAGAAAAAATAATTGCCGTTATGAACCAATATCCAAGTATGACAATTGATATCCGTTCACATACCGATAGTAGACAATCACATAAATACAATGAACAATTATCAGATCGTAGAGCAAAATCAACTTTAGAATTTATGGTTAAAAATGGTATAAATAGAAGTAGATTAACCGCAAAAGGGTATGGAGAAACGCAATTAGTAAATAACTGTTCAGATGATGTTCCTTGTAGTGAAACTGAACATCAGAAAAACAGAAGAAGTGAGTTTATAGTAATTAAAATGTAACTTACTTTAATTATTTTTTGGAAAGCAGTTGTTTAATTTAATAACTGCTTTTTTATTTTTTTATAAATATGTTAGTGTAGTACTTTTTACCTTCCTCATCAATTTTTATAGCTCCTCCAAAATGTGTGTAGTCACCTTCTAAATTAGCTTTATGGCTAGGACTATTAATCCAAGCATTCACAGTTGAACTTGCTGAAGAATAACCATAAGCAATGTTTTCACCAACTCTGTAAGCACCTAATACTTCTTGCAAATTAGATTTTCTCTTATCAAAACCATCATGTGTAACCACATGATTAACATACATGTAATCATTATGCTCAGCAGATTTATATGAAATATGATCAATAATATTTAACGGATTTAAACCTATTGAAACTCTATAATTGTTTACCTGATCTAATAATTCTAACTCGGCCGTAGAATGCGTATAACTTTTGACAACTTCAGTTGAAGAACTTGGATTACTTTCATTATCAGAAGAACATGATACAAATAAAACAAGCATTAACGCTAAAGTAACTGAATTTAATATTAAATTTTTCATGACTTTATCTTTTAAATTAATGAACTAAACAATTTAATAAAATCGACAAACTGTTTGATTTCTTAGATAAAGGTACAAAATAATCGGTAACAAGCATAAAAAATCGATGAAATACATCAAAATTTAACGTTTTAAACATTTGAATATCAAATACTTAAAACTTTACTTACATAAATAAAAAAATCCTAAGCTTTAAAACTTAGGATTTATAATGTATATTTTTTTAAAAATTTGATTATCAAGGAGATAAACGTTCTATCTTCCAATCGTATTCGTTAGTTAATTGATAGCGAATTCTATCGTGTAAACGATTTGGTCTTCCTTGCCAAAATTCTACTTCTACAGGGCGAACTAAAAAACCACCCCAATGTGCTGGACGTAAAATTTCTTTTCCCTCCCACTCTTTTTCTAAGGCTTTCAAATTATTCTCTAAAAACTCTCGATTCGGAATTACTTCACTTTGTGGCGAAACAATTGCACCTAATTTACTTCCATCTGGACGAGATGAAAAATAATTATCTGATATAACATCAGTTGTTTTTTCAGCAATTCCTTTAATGATAATCTGGCGCTCAACAGTTGGCCAAAAGAAAGATAAACAAACATTCGGATTATTCAAAATGGCTTTTCCTTTTTCGGAATTGTAGTTGGTATAAAAAATATAACCTTCTTCATTGAACTTTTTAAGCAATACCACACGAGCTTTAGGGAATCCGTCTAAACCAATTGTCGTAACAGTCATAGCGTTTACTTCCTCGGCTGCATTTAATTCTTCCGCTTCATAAAACCATTTATGAAATAAATTTATTGGATCTTCTGGAATTTGATTTTCCAATAACTCACTCTTTTCGTATGATTTTCTATAATTGCTTAAATCTTTCATCGTTATTTTATTTCTACAAAGCAAAGTTACAAAGGGAAACTTGTTTTTTTACTAAAACAAAAATTAAAATTAAACCTTTTTGAATATCTTTAGTCTTATAAACAAATATCGCATTTTGCAAGACGAAAAAGCTTTCATCTCCGAATTATTAAACCCGAAAACGCAGAACGAAGCGTTTCGAAAGCTATTGCAATTGTATCAAAAACCATTGTATTATCACATTAGAAACATGGTTTTAAATCATGATGATGCCGATGATGTGCTTCAAAATACATTTGTAAAAGTTTTTGGGAATCTTAAAAATTTCAAAAGCGATAGTAAATTGTATTCTTGGATGTACCGAATTGCCACCAATGAAGCCATAACGTTCATGCAACAAAGAGCAAAAAAACAAGGAATTTCAAATGAAGAAGCCCAACAGAAAGCGATAAATAAATTAGAAAGTGATGTTTTTTTTGATGGCGATGAAATCCAACTGAAATTACAAAAAGCCATTGCTATTTTGCCTGAAAAACAACAAATAGTCTTTAAAATGAAATATTTTGAAGAATTAAAATACGAAGAAATGTCCGAAATTTTAGGAACTTCTGTTGGTGCTTTAAAAGCAAGTTATCATATAGCAGTTAAGAAAATAGAAGAATTTTTACATACCAATTAAACCTTTTAACCTTATTTTTGTCCAATAGATATGAAGCAATTTGATTTAGAAAATAACAAAGAAATGAAATCGGGATTTAAAGTTCCAGAAAACTACTTTGAGCAATTCGAAGCAAAAATGATGGCACAAATTTCTAAAGAAAAGGAAACTAAAGTTGTTTCTTTATTCTATAGAAAGCAAGTTTGGATAAGTTCAATTGCAGCTATCCTTTTACTTGCTATTGCAATTCCGGTTTATTTTAACATGGCAAAAGAAAACAGTTTAGACGCTGGAACTATAGAAGTATATCTATCTCAACAACAAGGAATTGGAATCACTGAGTTATCAAAACACTTAACCGATGAAGACATCGCTGAATTAGAAAATAATTTATCAATAAATAAATCTAATTCTGATGCTGTGGAAGATTATCTTTCCGAATCAGAAAATTTAGATTACTATATTAACGAATAATAATTTACCCATGAAAACGAAATTTATATTACCAATTATATTACTTTTTATTTCATTTGTATCTTTTTCACAGGATTTTAAAGAAAAAAGAGAAAAAGTAAAAGCACTAAAAGTGGCTTACATAACAGAACAATTGGAATTAACAACAGAAGAAGCTCAAAAATTTTGGCCCGTCTACAATGCATTTGATGACAATCAAGCGGAGTTGCGTCACGAAAAAATGAGAGCTATTTTAGATCGTTTTAGACCTGGAAGTGTAGATAAATTAAGCGAGAAAGAAGCTTCTGCTCTTTTAGTTCAAATGGAAAGTTTAGAAGAAAATCTATTCAACCTAAGGAAAAAATTCATAAAAGATTTACAAGGTGTAATTAGTGCCAAGAAAATCATCAAACTTAAAAAAGCCGAAGAAGATTTTAATAGAGAATTATTAAAACAAATGCGCGAAAAAAGAAGAGGATAATTAAATTTTAAAAAGCGCTCAAAGTTATTTGAGCGCTTTTTTATTGGATTTCAAATCGAACCAACTTATTTCTTCCTGTTGCATAAAAGACTTTCTCTGATTCAAATCTGAAAGTAAAAAAATCTTTATCATCAGAGAATTTTGACCAAGTTTTGCCAAAATCACCCGAATAAAACATGCCTGTTCCACCAACAGAAATAAGCTTTTTTCCGTTACTATTTGGAACAAATTGCACACAAGAAGCGTAACCAAAAGCTTCTTTTTCAGCGATTAATTTCCAAGTCTTACCACCATTTTTAGTAATGGCTTTGTTGTCCCAATTTTGGTCTTGCTTCATATAATTTCCACCTGCAATAATTCCGATTTTTTTATTGTAGAAATCAGCAGTGAAAATTCCAGTCATTTCCTCACCTTGTACTATTGGCGTTTCATAAACTTTCCAGGTTGCTCCAAAATCCTTAGAAACAAAAACCCTCGATTTCTTTCCACCAGAAACCATAAAAATCGATTTTCCTTTTATAGTTAAATTGGTGTTGCTAGTAGCAAAAGCTGCTTCACCTTCTGAAACTTTTGGTAAAACATCGCAATTTACTTTTTGCCACGTTTTGCCTCCATCATTCGTTTTTATGACTGCTAAACAGTTTTCAATTGGGTCACCCATGGCAAATCCGTTTAAATCATCTACAAACTGCATACTATCGTAAAACACTTTTTCGTGTTCTTCTTTGTAAACAACAGTTTCTTCTAACGTTTTTTTATCAATACGAATCAACATCGCTGGATTTCCAACAGCTAAAATAAAAATCGCTTCTTTGGTTCCTGCAATGCTTCTAAACTCTGTATTTCTAGCAACAGATTGAATATCTTTTAAAATTGTAGTGTCTTTTTTCTTGTCGTAAAATCCGTAACGACCTTTATCCATTCCCATCCAAACTTTTTCATCGTCAACAAATATGGCTCTACAGCTCAATTTGGTTTCGAGAATTACTTCCGATTTAAATTTTACACTTTGAGCTATTGCTGAAATACTTATAAAAAATAGAAATAAATAAATCTTCTTCATTAGATAGGTTTTATTTTCAAATATAATGGAAATGTTGCAAAGGAAAAATATATTTTACAAACATCTAAAAATCAACAAGTTAGTCTCTATTTGAAAACTTTGGCATAGTAATTGGTTATTTAAAAATAGAAATAAGAACCTTAAAACGAATATATTATGAAAACAAAATTGAAACATCTGAGCTTACTGGCTTCATTGACGATAGGTTCGCTTTTTGCACAAGATAAAACTACGGTTACAGCAAAAAATTCGGATATCAGCGACAATTTAGATTTAAGAGCTGTTGCAACTGTTTTTGGTGATGCAAAAGACTTAGAAGACTTTGAAAGAAGGTTGAATGATCCTAAAACTCAAATCTCCAATTTAGATTTGAATAACGATAATTATGTCGATTATTTAAGAGTTATTGAAACAGTTGAAGGAAACGTGCATTTAGTTGTGGTGCAAGCTGTTTTGGAAAAAGATGTTTTTCAAGATGTCGCTACAATTGAAGTAGAACGAGATAGCAACAACCAAGTTCAAGTACAAGTTGTGGGTGATATTTACATGTATGGTGCTAATTATATTTACGAACCTGTTTATGTACATACTCCGGTGATTTACACTACTTTTTGGGTAGGAAACTATCGCCCGTATTATTCATCATGGTATTGGGGTTATTATCCTAGTTATTATAGCTACTGGAATCCGTTCCCAATTTTTAGATATAGAAATCACATTCATCTTCACATCAATTTTGGTCACAGTTATCATTATGTTTCACACAGAAGATGTGCTTCAGTTTATAACAATTATTATGGAAGAAGAGGAAATGGTTACGAAAGAATGCATCCAAATCGTTCCTTTGCACATAGAAATTCAGGATATTCAAACCGCTATGAATTAGATTCTAAAAGAAATATCAAGTCGCCAAGAAATAGAAGTGAAATATCTTCAAACTCACCAAGAGGAACTCGTGAAACAAGAGCATATAATGAAACAACGCCAAGAACTAGAACAGAAACAAGTAATCCAAGAAATAACGAAACAAGAGGTAATTCTCCTAGAGTAACTTCAGAAAATAGAGGTCGAAACGATGGCTCAAAATCAAATCGTGGTAAAGAATATTCTGAAAACAGAAGTAATTCTTCAAGAGAAAGAGGAACTGTTTCAAGCTCAGGAAACAGAGGAAATTCGGAATACAAAGGAGGTTCTTCAAGAGGTAATTCACAACCAAGAAATAATGCTCCAAGAAGCAATTCAAATTCAAGAGGTTTTGAAGGAAGAGGAAACGGAAGAGGCTAAATATTAAAGCTGTCAATTTTGGCAGCTTTTTTTATTTTTATTCCTATCTTTGCAGGCTGATTTAAAATAAATAATGAGATTACACAGAAATTTAGTATTCACTACAATCGATTCGCTTATGGCGATTTTCAACGAAGAAGAATACGCTGATAAAGTGGTTGCCAGAGCACTTAAAAAAGACAAACGTTGGGGAAGTCACGATAGAAAATTCGTAGCTGAAACCATTTACGAAATCGTAAGATGGAAACGTTTATACGCCGAAATTGCAGAAGTAAAAGAACCTTTTGATAGAGATAAAATTTGGAGAATATTTGCCGTTTGGGCAGTATTAAGAGGCTATACCCTACCCGATTGGAAATATTTTGAAGATACACCGGTTAGAAGAATCAAAGGAAGATTTGACGAACTATCTAAGATAAGAAAGTACAGAGAATCAATTCCTGATTGGATGGATGAATTAGGAGTTAAAGAATTAGGTGAGGAAACTTGGACTAAAGAATTAGCAGCTCAAAACGAACAAGCAAAAGTAATTTTAAGAGTAAATAAACTTAAAACTACCAAAGAAAAATTAAGAGCCATCTTAATGGATTTGAATATTGAAACCGAGTTTCACAAAGATTATCCAGATGCATTAATTTTAACCGAAAGAGCTAATGTTTTTTTAACAGATGCTTTTAAAGATGGTTTGTTTGAAGTGCAAGACGCTTCTTCTCAATTAGTAGCTTATTTCTTAGATGTTAAGCCTGGAATGCGTGTTGTGGATACTTGTGCTGGTGCTGGTGGAAAAACCTTGCATTTGGCTTCTTTAATGGAAAATAAAGGCCAATTAATTGCTATGGATTTATACGAAAGTAAATTAAAGCAATTGAAAATTCGTGCTAAAAGAAACGGCGCTTTCAACATTGAACCAAGAGTTATTGAAAGTACTAAAACGATAAAAAAATTACACGAAAAAGCCGATAGAGTTTTAATCGATGCACCTTGTAGTGGATTAGGAGTTTTAAAAAGAAACCCTGATAGCAAATGGAAATTACAACCTGAATTTATTGATAACATTCGTAAAGTTCAGGCGGAAGTTTTAGAAAATTATTCAAAAATTGTAAAACCAGGTGGAAAATTAGTGTATGCAACTTGTTCGGTATTACCTTCAGAAAATCAAGAACAAATTAAGCATTTCTTAAGCACCGAAATTGGAAAAGAATTTAACTTTGTTAAAGACCAAAAAGTCTTAGCAAACGAAAGCGGTTTCGATGGATTTTACATGGCATTATTACAAAGAAAAAAATAAAATTGATATGAAAAAACATTACCTACTAACGTTTTTATTGTGTTCTGCCTTAGGTTTTGCACAAATCCCTTCAGGCTATTACAGTAGTGCTATTGGAAGTGGTTACACGCTAAAAACACAATTGAAAAGAATTATTGACGATGCAAACGATGGATTATCTCCTGAGTTTTTATCAACCGATCCAGGTTATGCTGGTTTATATGTAACTTATACAACTTCTGACATTGATTTATATTATGAAAATAATGGAACTATGTTAGACATGTATACTGAAAATCCAACTGGTCCAGATAATTGCGAATATACTTATGGTGTAAATCAAGATGATGGCTCTGGAGGTACAGCAGAATGTCAAAAGTATAATAGAGAGCATATTATTCCTCAATCTGTTTTTGGTTCAGCAACACCTATGTATTCTGATGCTCATTTTGTAGTTCCATCGGATAAATATGTAAATGCACAAAGAGGAAATTTCCCTTTTGGAAGAGTTAATGTTGCTACCAATACTTATTCAAATGGTTCAAAAAGAGGGAATAATTTGAATTCAGGTTATTCAGCAGGTTATTCATCAACAGTTTTTGAACCTATAAATGAGTTTAAAGGAGACATCGCTAGAATGTTCTTTTATTTTGCAACTCGCTATGAAGATCAAGTTGCATCTTGGACATATGATATGTTTAATGGAACTTCAAATCAAGTTTTTGACAATACTTTTTTAAATATTTTAATTACTTGGCATTTGAATGACCCTGTTAGCCAAAGAGAAATTGATAGAAATAACGCAATTTTTGCTCGTCAAAATAACAGAAATCCTTTCATTGACAATCCAAGTTATGTTTGCCAAATTTATCCAACACAATGTACGGCATTATCATCAGAAAGTTTTGTTTTAGAAAACGCAATTTCAATTTACCCAAATCCAGCAATCAATAACGAAGTTACAATTACTTCTGACGTAGAATTAAAATCAATTGTTTTATATAACATTAACGGACAAATTATTCAAGAAATTAAAAACCCTACGCGAGTTGATAATTCTTATAAAGTAAATAATTTATCAAGTGGTTTTTATTTAGTTCAATTGGCTTCTGAAAATGCAGTTGCAACTAAGAAACTTATTGTAAATTAAGATTTCAAATCATAATATTATAAAAGCCTCATCATTTATTTGATGAGGCTTTTTTTATAAAATTAAAAGAGTGATAAAGTATAAAACTCCATCACTCTTTTACCCTATTAACTAAAATATTTAATGACAATTGGCTTCCGATTGTACAAATAAACTCATATTACTTGGAGATAAATATGGAATATCCAATCCTAAGCCTCTTATAATAAATAACATTCCTATAATTACCGCTACTAACGGTATTGCTTTTTGAATGGTTCCTCTAAATGAGAATGAAAGTAAATTAGAAACATATACAACAGCAGCAAGCATTGGTATCGTTCCAATTCCAAATAAAATCATATAAAGTACACTTAATGAAATACTTTGCATGGCAATAGCTCCAAAAAGTGCTACATACACCATTCCGCAAGGTAAAAAACCATTCAATAATCCAATTGTGAATAACGATTTGTAGCTTTTGTTTTTAAACTGTTGCCCTAAACTTGATTTTACTTTCGTAATGAGACGATAAACTGGTTTTGAAAAATTATATTTAGCAAATACTTTTTCAGGAATTAATGCTACTAAAATCATTAAAATCCCAACGATTATGGAAAGTTGTTGTTGCATTCCGGCTAAATAGAAACTTCTTCCTAAAAGCCCAAAAATTAAACCTAAAGTTCCATAAGCCGTTAATTTACCTATATGATACGTGATGATTTGAGTTACTTTTTTAGCTTCATTATTTCTGTCAACAGGCAACATCATAGCAATTGGACCGCACATTCCTACACAGTGAAAACTACTAATTAAACCAAATATAAAAGCTGAATACAACATCAATTATAAATTTCAAATTCAAAAAAAAGAAATTATTCTATTCTAAACGAATCTTTGTTCAAATATTTCACACCACCGTATTCCCAATCGATAGAAATGTCCCAAAGACCGCCAGCCAAATTACTTTTAGGTATGAGCAAATGTGGACTAGATAGTGAAATCGGAATTTCAAAATCTAATTTCTGACTAGACGGTCTGTATAAGGACACTTTTCCAATTATTTTTGAATAATCGAAATCGGCTGGGAATTGAATTTTCACTCCATCGGCAGTTTTTTCGATTGTTACTTTATTTGTTAATGCATTCGCATTCTCTTGTTTTTCTATGTCACCTTGAACCGTTGCTTCTTTTTTATAATAATCTTCTACTACTAATTCATGATCATATTTATCATTAGACTGTACTTTAAATACATAGGATAAAATGAATGTCATAAAAAGTGCAAAAGCAATAACGATTCCGGTTCCCCAATTAAATTTCATAGCTATATTTTTTTAATTAAAGTTTCTTGGTCCTTGGAAATTGGTTGCTGTTTCTTCAATCATCTTATCTCCATTATATAATTCTAATTTTAAATGTACCTTTTCTTCTTTTAGCAAACTTTCTGGAATATCAATGTAAATTGTTCCACTTGCTAAACCTTGTTTTGGTACTTTTATAACTGGACTTCCCACTAATTTTATTTCTCCTTTATAATTAACAATCTTAACAGTAACATTATCAAATTCTTGTTCTGTTTTATTGACAATTTTATACGTGTAGAAATTACGAATGTTTTCTCCATTGTGTTGAAACAATTGCCCTGACATTGGTAAGAAATTAGCTTCTACATCATTTCGTAAAAACAACATTCCAATTAAAACGCCAACTAACAAAGTTAAAACGCCAATGTAACCTTTCATTCGAAGTGTTAACTTAAATTTTTCTTTCTTGACGATTTCGTCTTCGCTGGCATAGCGGATTAATCCTTTTGGTAATCCCACTTTTTCCATAACGGTATCACATTCATCAATACAAGCGGTACAGTTAATACATTCTAACTGAGTACCATTACGAATGTCAATTCCAGTTGGACAAACTACCACACATTGGTTACAATCGATACAATCTCCATGACCAAGTGCAGTTCTATCTTCACCATTTCTCCATTTTTTTCTTCCGTTTGTACCTTCTCCTCTAACATGATCATAAGATACATTTATTGATTTATTATCCAATAAAACTCCTTGCATTCTTCCGTAAGGACAAGCAATAATACAAACTTGTTCTCTAAACCAAGCAAATACAAAATAGAATACGCCAGTAAAAATTAATAAGGCAATTAATGTACTTAAATTATTTGCTGGTCCTTCAGTGATCATTTTGATAAGTACATCGCTACTAATCAAATACGCTAAAAAAACGTTAGCAATGAAGAATGAAAAAATAAAAAAGATAGTCCATTTTGTAACTCTTTTTCTTATTTTTTCAGCATCCCATTTTTGTCTTTCTAATCGCATTTGAGCCCCTCTGTCTCCATCAATCCAATATTCGATACGTCTGAAAACCATTTCCATAAAAATAGTTTGCGGACAAAACCAACCACAAAAAATACGTCCAAAAGCCACTGTAAACAAAGTCAATCCAACTACTCCAACAATCATTGAAATAACAAACAAATGAAAATCTTGAGGCCAAAATGCAAATCCGAAAATACTAAAACGTCTTTCCATTACATTAAACATCAAAAACTGATTGCCACCAATTTTAATGAAAGGCGAAGCAATTAAAAAAACCAAAAGAAAATAACTTAATAATTTTCTTTTATCATAAAAAGGTCCAGAAGGTTTTTTAGGATAGATAAAATTTCTTTTACCTTCCGCATTAATTGTGGATATAGTATCTCTAAAACTTTCGTCTGGTAAATTTGACATAATTATGCAATTTTTAGTTTAAAAAAGGTTTTGAGAATTTCCCAAAACCTTTTTTACTATTTTACTTTTCTGCTGGAGTTTCAACTTTAGTAGAATCTACTGCCGCTTCAGCTGCAGGAGCTGCTTCGGCTGTTTCTGTCCATATTTCTCCTTCAGCTGCTTTTGCTCCTGGAGGATTAGAACCTTCTAATGTTAAGATATAACTTGCTACGCTTTGAATATCTTTAGAAGATAAATTAGCTTTCCAAGCTACCATTGATGGATTATTTTTACTTCCTTCAGAAATTAACTTGAAGACATTTTTAATTCCTCCTCCATTAATCCAATGTTTGTCAGTTAAGTTAGGTCCAACTAAACCTCCACCATCAACTTTGTGACATGCAGCACAAGCGTTTGTGAAAATTTCTTTTCCTTTGGCTAAACTTGTAGCATCTGTTAAAACTACTACTGTTTCATAACTTACTTCTTCTGCAGCATCTTTAGGTAGTTTAGATTTTTCTAACTCCGCTAATTCTACTTCTTTATTAAACTCTTCCGCTTGTGTGTAATCTCCTATTATATGGAATCTAACTAAATATACAGCTGCAAAAATAATAGTACCATAGAACAAATATACCCACCATGGTGGTAAAACATTATCTAACTCTTTGATACCATCATAATCGTGGTCTAACATAATATCTTCTTCTCGCTCAATTTCTTTAGAACTTGTAAGTTTGCTAACTATATTTTGATACCATTTGCTTTCTGTAAAAGAAACAGATTGTGCTTCTGCTAATTGTTTCTTTTGCTCATCAGTTAATAAATGATAAGTAACTTTATCAACTGCATCAATTACGATCTCGATCGCAATTAATAAAAATAGGAACACTCCTAAAAATAAAGCTACCATAGGAAACTTAATAAATGCTGGCCTGTCTCCTGAATCGATAAAATATTCCAAAGCTGCAAATACTACTGCAAACAGTAATGGAACTCTTACGTATGATGGAATTAATTTTTTCATTTGTTGAAAATTTTGATGTTATGAGAACCTGAACAACCATGAAACTACCCAAAAATTATAAAAACATCATGGTTGTTTCAGTTTCTCTCTATTTATAATTATGACTATTCGTCGTTTAAAGGCATTTCACTTATTTCTTTGATTTTTTCTTTGCTGTAAGTAAATGCCCAAACCGTGAACAAAACAAACGCTGTAAAGAAAATAGTCAACGAAATGATTGGATAAATTTCTACTCCCGTTATGGTTTCTAAATTATGTTTAATGAACTTTAGCATAACTTTTATTTTTTAACTTGAGTATCAGTACCTAATCTTTGTAAGTAAGCAATAAGTGCTACAATCTCTCTGTTTTTCAACGGAGCTGCTGTTTCGTTTCCAAATGATTTCTTAATTTCTGGATTTGCTAATAAATTAGTTTCAATTTTAGTAGCTTGTGCTTCCATATTTTTAAGAGCATTGTTAATATCTGCATCAGAATAAGGAACTCCTAAAGTTACCATGGTTCTCATTTTGTCTTGAATAGTTGAATTATCTAATTCATTTTTAATTAACCATTGGTATCTTGGCATAATTGATTTTTCATTTAATCCTTGAGGATCGTACATATGGTTAAAATGCCATACATCATCTCTACCTCCATTAAATGGTTTTCCTTTAACACCTTCACGAGCTAAATCTGGACCAGTACGTTTAGAACCCCATAAGAATGGATGATCGTAAACAAATTCTCCTGCTTTAGAATAGTCTCCATAACGCTCTACTTCTGAACGGAATGGACGAACCATTTGAGAGTGACATCCTACACAACCTTCACGGATGTATAAATCTCTACCTTGTAACTCAAGTGGTGTATATGGTTTAACTGACGAAATTGTTGGAATATTTGATTTTACTAAAATGGTTGGTAAAATTTGAATTAAACCTCCAATTAAAATCGCAACAGTTGTTAATAACATAAATTGAACTGGTTTTCTTTCTAACCAAGAGTGTAATTTTTCTCCTTTTAAACGGTTTGGAGAAATTACAGCTAATGCTGGAGCTTCAACTAATTCGTTTTCAACTGGAGAACCTTGTCTAACGGTTCTAATTACATTGTAAACTAATACGATAACCCCTGTAAGATATAATGTTCCTCCTACTGCACGCATCCAATACATTGGCATAATTTCAGTTACCGTTTCAAGGAAGTTACCATATTGTAATGCTCCACCATCTGGTTTGAATTGTTTCCACATTGAAGCTTGAGTAAATCCTGCAACATATAATGGAAGCGAATATAAAATAATCCCTAAAGTACCAATCCAGAAATGGAAATTCGCTAATTTTTCTGAGAATAATTTTGTTTTTGTCATTCTTGGGATTAACCAATAGATCATACCAAATGATAAGAAACCATTCCAAGCTAAAGCACCAACGTGAACGTGTGCAATAATCCAGTCTGTAAAGTGCGTAATTGCGTTAACGTTTTTCAACGATAACATTGGTCCTTCAAAAGTTGCCATACCATAACCTGTAATGGCTACTACGAAGAATTTCAATACCGCATCAGTACGTACTTTATCCCAAACACCTCTTAAGGTTAATAAACCATTAATCATACCTCCCCAAGATGGAGCAATCAACATCACAGAGAAAACAACTCCTAAATTCTGAGCCCAGTCAGGTAAAGCAGTATATAATAAGTGGTGAGGTCCAGCCCAAATGTAAATGAAGATTAACGACCAAAAGTGGATAATTGATAATCTATAAGAATATACAGGACGATTTGCTACTTTAGGTACGAAGTAATACATCATTCCTAAAAATGGTGTAGTTAAGAAGAATGCTACCGCATTGTGTCCGTACCACCATTGTACTAAAGCATCTTGAACACCTGCATAAATTGAATATGATTTCATTCCTGATAACGAAACAGGTAGTTCTAAACTGTTAAAGATGTGAAGTACCGCAACTGTTACAAATGTTGCAATGTAAAACCAAATAGCCACATAAATATGACGTTCTCTTCTTTTAATAATGGTTCCAATCATGTTGATACCAAAAACTACCCAAATAAGTGCAATTGCAATATCGATTGGCCATTCTAATTCAGCATATTCTTTAGAAGTGGAATAACCTAATGGTAAAGTGATGGCTGCAGCAACTATAATTAACTGCCAACCCCAAAAATGAATTTTACTCAAAAGGTCGCTAAACATTCTTGCTTTTAATAAACGCTGCATTGAGTAATAAATACCTGCAAACATTGCGTTTCCAACGAAGGCAAAAATAACTGCATTGGTGTGTAAAGGTCTTAAGCGTCCAAAACTTAAAAACGATATGCCGCTGGTTAAGTTTGGAAACAAAAATAGGAAAGCTAAAATAAGCCCCACTAACATCCCCACTACACCAAAGACTATACTAGCGTAGAGGAAATTCCTTACAATTTTGTTGTCGTAATAAAATTGTTGCTTCTCCATAATTAGATTGATTTTTGTTTTTCTGTTTGTATTAATTTGTTAGGATTTTCTTTTTTCACTATTTCATCGTCAAATAACATTCTGACTGATGGTGTATAATCATCATCATATTGACCACTTTTAACTGCTTTTATAAAAGCAATCAAAAATGCTATTGCAACGATTATACTAATTGAGATTAATAAATAAATGACACTCATACCTTAAATTGTGTTAACAAAGTTACTTCCACTCACTTTTATAAAACATGATTTTTATCATGTATTAAAATTTTCTTAAATTTAATCAATTTATTTCTTTCCAGCATACAAATTTGTAAGAATTGTTACAAAACTTACAATTGTTATTGTGCTGAGCGGCATAATGATAGCTGCTACAATAGGATCTAAAGCCCCAGTTACGGCGTAACTTAATCCTACAACATTATATAATAAGGAAAGTCCAAAACTCATATAAATCGTCTTCATAGCGTTTTTAGAGTAGCGCATAAAAAAGGCTATTTTATCGAATTGTGTGGCGTCTAAAATTCCATCACAAGCTGGTGAGAATACATTAACGTTTTCTGAAATGGATAATCCTAAATTACTTTGCGCTAATGCTCCTGCATCGTTTAACCCATCGCCTACCATCATGACATTTTTGCCTTCTTTTTGCAATTGTTCGATGTATTGTAGTTTTTGCTCTGGCTTTTGATTGAAAACTAAAGTAGTTTTCGCTGGCAACATTTTTTCTAAAATTCTTCTTTCTCCATCATTATCTCCTGATAAAACAACCAAATTGTAATGTTTAGCCAAATCAGCAAACAATTCTTCTAATCCTTTTCTGTATTGATTATTGAAGACATAACTTCCTTTGTAAACACCATTGATTTCGACATGCACTTTAGTTTTCTTATGCGTGTTTTCGGTCATGGTTTTTAGGAATTGTGACGAACCTAATTTTATGGAATTTCCCTCAATTTCTGCAAAAATTCCTTTTCCAATAATTTCTTCAAAACTCGAAGTTTCTACTTTTTCTTGGTTTGGAATGAAATCATATAATCTTCTACTTAATGGATGATTCGAACCTCGTAAAACGTTCTTCAATAATCTTAATTCTGATGTATTTAATTCAGTTCCTTCGTAAGTAATGGCTGTTTTTTTATTGGTTGTAATCGTACCTGTTTTATCGAAAACGATTGTATCTACTTTGGCTAATTGTTCTACAACTAAAGCATTTTTTAAATATAATTTTCGTTTGCCTAGAATTCGCAATACATTTCCTAATGTAAACGGAGCCGTTAATGCCAACGCACACGGGCACGCCACAATCAAAATCGCAGTGAAAACATTAAAAGCCGTTTGAACATCAATGAAAATCCAATAAGTAAATGAAACTATTGCTAAAGCCAATAAAGCTGGCGTGAAATAACGACTAATTTTATCGGTAATGGTTTTATGTTGTTGTTCTACGCGTTTTTGGAAAACATCGTTACTCCATAATTGGGTTAAATAACTTTGGGAAACCGAAAATAAAACTTCCATTTCAATGACTTTCCCCATTTGTTTTCCACCTGCAAAGACTTTATCGCCTGATCTTTTCTCAATCGGAACCGCTTCACCTGTTACAAAACTGTAATCAATAGAAGCTTTTTCGGAAATTAAAATGCCATCTACTGGAATTAACTCTTGGTTACGAATTAATAATCTGTCGCCTTTTTGAATATCATATACTTGAACTGATTCTTCATCTCCATTTGGCAAAACCTTCGTAATTGCAATTGGAAAATACGATTTATAATCGCGTTCAAATGAAAGGAAATCATATGTTTTCTTCTGAAATAACTTTCCTAATAACATAAAGAAAATCAATCCCGCCATACTATCGAAGAAACCTTGTCCGTAATCAAAAACGATATCCACCGTACTTCTTACAAACATTACTACGATTCCTAAAGCGATTGGAATATCAATATTCAACAAGCCTGATTTCATACTTTTCCAAGCAGAAACATAATACCCAGAAGCGGAATAAATAAACGTAGGAAGCGATAATCCGAAAATCAACCAACGGAAAAATCCGCGGTATTGATCAATCCAATATTCTTCTACTTCAAAATATTCGGGAAACGAAAGCAGCATGATATTTCCAAAACAGAAAAACGCTACTCCTATTTTATAGATTAAGGTTCGGTCGATTTTTTTCTTACCTTCATCAAAATTTTCTAAAGAAATATAAGGTTCGTAACCAATCGAACTCAATAAATAGACGATATCTTTTAAAGAAGTTTGCTCGGGATTGAACGTAACTCGAACTTTCTTTTCGCCAAAATTTACTTGCGAAGCGTTTATTCCTGGTTGAAGTTTTTGTAGATTTTCCAGAATCCAAATACACGAACTACAGTGTATATGAGGAATGTAGAGTGAAACAATATGTGTTGTACGCTCTTGGAATTCCAATAATTTAGTAACAATTTCTTCATTGTCTAAAAAGTCATATTTGCCCTGAATGTCTTGTGGAGTGGCGCCGGGTGCTGCCTGAAAATCATAATAACACGTTAGGTCGTTTTGACTAAAAATTTCGTACACGGTTTTACAGCCGTTGCAACAAAACTTCTTTTCGTCAAATACAATCTCGTCTTTTTTTATAATTTCATTACCACAATGGAAACAATTTTCTGTGTCCATATAATTTGCTCATTTTACCTGTGACAAAGTTCTTTTATAAATATAAATCAAAATATGATATTTGTCATACATTTTTGTAATTTTGTAAACACATTAAACAAAATCTTATTATGAGTAAATGCGAACAGTGTATTGTGAGGCAATTTAGTTCATTAAAAGCCTTAAATAAAGATGAATTACTTCGCATGGCCGAATGCAAAACATCGTACACTATTAAAAAAGGGGAACCTATCTTTGAAGAAGGAGAAGTAACTAATGGTATTTACTGCATCAAAGATGGCGTTTGTAAACTGTCAAAATTAAGCGACAATGGGAAAGACCAAATTGTAAAATTGGTTAAACCAGGCGAATTATTAGGTCAACGTTCGATGATTAGTGACGAACCTGCGAATTTAAGTGCCGTTGCTTTAGAAGATATGGAAGTTTGTTTTATTCCGAGAAGTGAAGTCATGCAATTTTTTACGCAAAACAACCAGTTTTCGATGAATGTGATGAAAACGATTTGCGAAGATTTAAAAGGAGCCGACGACCACATGGTAAACATGGCTCAGAAAACCGTTCGCCAACGTTTAGCCGAAACTTTAATTTACTTAGAAGATACTTTTGGTAAAAACGAAGATGGCACGCTACATATTCAATTATCAAGAGAAGAATTAGCGGGAATGATTGGAACTGCAACTGAAAGTTGCATTCGATTGTTATCTGAGTTAAATAAATCAGGTTATATTGAGTTAACGGGTAAGAAGATTACGCTGTTAGATAAAAATAAATTAAAACGATTAACATAAGAGAATCCGCTGAAAAGCGGATTTTTTGTTGGGTGAAATTGTAAGGTTTTTATATATTTACGAAAATAATAAAGTATGATGATTATCATACACAATCAGGTTGACAACATTTTAGTATATCAAACAGAAAGTAAACATGAAAGTAAAAGTCCTGACATATTCAATAATTAGTTTTGTATTACTAAACATATGGACCTTGTATTTATTCTTTGATTATTTTACTGAAAAAGAACAAATGTTTCATGGCTTAGGTTTATTTTTTAATTTTGTACATAGCATGATGTATGCTGTTGGACTTGGCTGTTTTTTGTTAGTCCTCAGATTGGTTATGTTTTTAAAAAACAAATCAAATCCTTTAAAATTAAACTTCATTTACATTCTTTGTGGAATATTTAACTTAAATATTTTCATTATTTGGTTGATTTGTATAATCTTAAAAATTTTAGAAATTAGTAATGGAATGTTAGCATGTTTTGCTCTTGGTTCTTTATTAATTTCAAGTTTTATAATTTTAGATATATACAAATCGTGTTTCAAAATAAGAAATGATTGAGAAATAAACCGATTACATAGCAGCCGTTTTCAAGTATGTCAAAGCTTGGGGTTTTTTGTTGGGTAAAATTGTAAGAATTTTTACATTTACAAAACTATTTTATAAAAAACTAAAGAATTCATTTTTTTTAAATTAATAATAATGACCAAAAATATTAAACCTCATGTAAAATCTCTAAAAGAAAAAACATGTGTTTTTCTTGTTATAATTGGAATGTCTAGTGTTATATATTTTATTGCAACAAGTTTGACTGAAAAAAGAATGGAGGAAATTAGTTTTATAAATCAAAATTTTGAAACCACTCGTGGAATAATTACAAAAAAATCGGTTTATAAAGGCCATAATATTAGAGTTAAGTACAAAGTTAACGGAATAATTTATGAAAATAGTGATGGATTTAATGTAAATGATAATATACAAGAAGGAGATAGCATTAACTTAAAATATTCAAAAACAAAACCAGAATTAATGATTACTGAATTTAACGAAGAATATTAATATGATTGTTTCCGTAAAAAAAAATCCGCTCTTCAGCGGATTTCTTTATTCTGTTGGTCCTTCCCAATTAGAAAAACCACCTAATAAGTTAAAAGTGTTCTCAAAACCTAATTGCTCCATGGCGTTGCAAGCGTTGGCACTACGTACACCAGCGGCACAATACACATAATAGTTTTTCGATTTATCTAATTCCTCTACTCTATAAATAAAACCTTGTCCTTTATAGATATCAATATTAATAGCACCTGGAATATAACCTGCGTTAAATTCATCTTCGGTACGAACATCTACTATAACTCCGTTTTCATCATGCGAAAACTGGCTCCACCACGTATTTTGATCTAAGTTTGTCATTGTATCTTTTTTTTCCAAAAGTACTATCAAAAAATGCAATTTTAAAACTTTAACAAAAATTTATCAAACATTTGTACATACAAATAAAATAGTTAACTACATTTGTACATACAAATTTTACAACATCAAATGAAAATAGAAGAAATCATAAAACCTAACTCGCCAATGGCATTAGAGAAGAAAACATTACTGAATGTAATGTACACTCAAAATGTCATTTCGGAAAAGTTTAATGAGCTGTTAAAACCATTTGACCTTTCCCCTGAACAATTTAATGTATTACGCATCTTAAGAGGTCAGAAAGGAAAGCCTGCTAACATGTGTATGATACAAGAACGCATGATTGCCAAAACGAGTAACACTACTCGCTTAGTAGACAAATTGTTATTAAAAGAATTTGTGCTTAGAGAAGTTTGCCCAAACAATCGCCGTAAGATGGAGATTACTATTACGGAGAAAGGTTTAGAACTTTTACTACAATTGGATCCTTTAGTAGAAGCTCATGAGCAATCTTTTTCTAAAAATTTGACAGTTGCAGAATTAGAATTATTAAACGAATTGCTTGAAAAATTTAGAAATTAAAACCCCAAAAATTACTATGACGAATTTTATAGAAAATCAAAAATGGCGTTATGCCACCAAAAAATTCGATGCTACCAAAAAAGTATCAGCAGCTGATTTAGAAACCTTAAAAGAAGCGATTCAATTAAGTACTTCTTCTTACGGTTTACAATTATACAAAGTATTTATTATCGAAAATCCAGAAGTTAGAGCGCAATTACAGCCAGTTTCTTGGGGACAATCGCAGATTGTTGACGCTTCTCACCTATTTGTATTTGCTAATATTGTGGATGTTCAAGACAAACATATTGATGATTATGTTCAAAACATCGCCAATACAAGAGGTTTATCTGTAGAGGATTTAAAAGGATATTCTGATTTTATGAAATCTAAAATTGTTCCGCTTCCTGTGGATAAAAAATCTATATGGACATCAAAACAAACCTATTTAGCTTTAGCGAACTTAATGAATGCTGCAGCCGAATTAAAAATCGATGTTACGCCGATGGAAGGTTTTGAGCCAGAAAAATACAATGAAATTTTAGGATTAAACGCATTAGAATTAAACGCTTCATTAGTAGCAGCTGTTGGATACCGTCATGAAGATGACGCAACACAACACTATGCTAAAGTTAGAAAACCAAAACATGAATTATTTATTACTATTTAATTATAACCTTTAACATTTAAAACAATTTAAACATGAAAAATTTCAAATCAATCGCTTTAGCTCTTGTAGCTTTCGTATCATTTGCAACTAATGCACAAACAAGTAAAAAAGTTGATGCTTCAAAAAGTACTATCAACTGGGTTGGTAAAAAAGTAACAGGTTCTCACGAAGGTACAATTACTTTAAAAGAAGGAACTTTAATTTTCAAAGGGAAAAAATTAGTAGGTGGAAACTTTACAGTTGACATGACTACTATTAATACAACAGACTTAGAAGGAAAAGGAAAAGCAAACTTAGATGGTCACTTAAAATCGGATGATTTCTTTGGTGTTGAAAAATTCCCAACTGCTACTTTAGTTATCAAATCTCTTGGAGAAAAAGGTAATGGCGTTTACGCTGTAACTGCTGATTTAACAATCAAAGGAAAAACAGAATCAATCAAATTTGATTTAACTGTTGCTGCTAATTCAGCTTCAACTACATTAAAAGTAGATAGAACTAAATATGATATTAAATATGGTTCAGGAAGTTTCTTCTCTGACTTAGGAGACAAAACTATCTATGATGATTTTGATTTAACTGTTAAGTTAGCGTTCTAATAATGTGGGAAATATTTGCTATGAAAAACAAAAAGCCTTGAATTTCTTCAAGGCTTTTTTTATTTGATACTTTTTCAACACATACAATAAAAAAAGCTCCGAGTTTCCTCGAAGCTTTCCAATGTTAAGGGTGAAAGACGGGTCTCGAACCCGCGACCTTCGGAACCACAATCCGACGCTCTAACCAACTGAGCTACAATCACCATTTGTTTTGCGAGTGCAAATATAGGGGTTTACTTCTATCTTGCAAAGATTTTTTTTACTTTTTTACTACAATTTTATTTCAAATCGCCTAAGCTATTGACAGCCAAATATCTTTCAGTAGTAAAACCTTCTGCATACTCTACTCCAACTAGCCTTCCAAGGTCTTGAGCACGATATTTTACACTATCTAAAAAGTTTTTTGAAGTAATTGGTGAAACCGGTTCTTTTGAATTTGGATCATAAAACTGCGAACCATAAGCCAACACAGAATCCATTTTTTTATCCATAAATTCCGAAATATCTACTACAAAATCAGGTTCAATATTTTGCCATTGAATGTAATGATACACTACTTTTGGTCGCCATGCTTCTTGCGCTTCGCCATTTAACTCGGTTTTAATTTGGCGTAAACCTGATAAAAAACAAGCATCGCTTACCAATTTACTTCCTTTTCCGTGGTCAATGTGTCTATCCGTAATCGCATTGCACAACACGATTTCAGGTTGGTATTTGCGAATCATTTCAATCACTTTCAATTGGTGTGCTTCATCATTTACGAAAAAACCATCGCGCATATCCAAATTCTCACGCACCACAACTCCTAAAATCTCAGAAGCCTTAGCGGATTCCGAATTACGAATTTCAACTGAACCACGAGTTCCTAACTCACCACGAGTTAAATCGATAATTCCAACTTTCTTTCCAAGGCTAACTTCTTTGGCAATCGTGCCGCTACAACCTAATTCTACATCGTCTGGATGCGCTCCAAAAGCTAATATGTCTAATTTCATTTTTAGTTTATAATTTTATCGTTTAAGAGTTTAAAAGGTTTTGGAAACTAAAACATTTCGCATCGTCATCGACTTGTTTTCCGTTTCAATAAATTCCTTTTCAGGGTTGCTGTCTTTTGTAATGCCACAACCTACGTAAATAGTTACAACATCATTTTCTACTTCTAAACAGCGTAAATTTACGAATAAATCGGTTTGATTGTCTTTATTGTATTCACCTAAAAATCCCGCGTAATATTTTCGATTATAACCTTCATTTTTCAGAATAAAATCGATGGCTTGTACTTTGGGTAAACCACAAACCGCTGGTGTTGGATGTAACGCTTTTATCAAATCATTCGCTTGAAAATCAGGAGTTAATTCACCCGAAATAAACGATTTTAAATGCGCTAAATTTCCAGCTTTAACTGTTTTAGCATCAGAAACAATAAGATTATTTATTTTATCTTTTACTTTAGTTACAATATAATCCGTTACAAATTGTTGTTCTTCGATTTCTTTGGTGGCCCAAATTACATTTTCCGAATACAATTGTGTTCCTGCTAAAGCCACCGTTTCAAACTGATTTTGATTGATTTTTACTAATTGCTCTGGCGTAGCTCCCATCCATAAACCAATTTTAGGATGAAAAAACAAATAGCGAAAAGCCGTTGGATAAGTTGAAATCAAGCTCTGAAAGGTTTCAATAATTGAAATTTGCTCTTTTAAAACTATTTTTCGAGACAAAACTACTTTATCAAATTGACCTTGTTGAATAGCCAAAACTCCTTTTGAAACTAAATCTTCAAAAGCCTCTTTTTGATTACTTTCAGAAGTGAAATTTTCAGTAGATTTTTTCTCTAAATTTTCAAGATTTCCTTGTGAAAAGGTATTCCCTTCAAACGGAATTATGACTTGATTTCCTTTATGAAATGGCATAAAAACAAATCCGGCTTGACAGATGAAATCAATAATTTCATCATTTTGTTGTACCAGTAAATTCCAAACGTTTTCATTAGGTTTTACATAGCAAACAAACGATTTTTGTTGCGAAAATAAAGCTTGTATTTCTTCAAAAACTTGCATTATTGTCTTCTCGATAATACCATATTGGTTAATTTACAAAGCGAAATTAACTTTCCGTCTTCGTCTACAATTCTAATTTCCCACAAATGAATACTTGCACCTTTATGAATGATTTTTGCCGTAGCTGTTACCATTCCTTCTCTTTTACTTTTCAAGTGATTGGC
>JACCDZ011900298.1_pt1 | contig 27078 bp, 30 predicted proteins | sample 7449551 | NCBI WGS metagenome assembly JACCDZ01 (sample SAMN15323452, study PRJNA562643) | freshwater metagenome | isolation source: river surface water | place: USA:Blue River Watershed | collected 2017-08-18 | reverse complement strand
CTGTATTTACCGGCACATCTTCTCGCACGGCACGCCATCGTGGTCCCCGTCGATCTTCACGTTCGGGCAATACCGCAGGTAATACTTTGCCTCCTCGCAGCTCACCATCTGGCTGCAATGCACCTTCCCCGAGCAACTGAAATCCGCAGCAGAGCGGCGTGGTTTCAGGATCGGATCGGGCACCGATGAAGCCGGGGCGCTCGGTGCGGGTAGGGCAATCGGGCGGGAAGGCGCAGACGCCGCCGGCATCTGCCGTTTCTCATGGCGCCACACCCACGGCGCAACCGGATTAGGATCAGCCCACAGCCCCGTGCCGTAGCTCTTCGCGAAAGCCTCCGCGCCGTCATAGCCGCTGTCACGGGAATACTGCCGGTACACCCACGCCATACCCTTGCGCAGCTGCTGGCGGTTCACATCCAGATCCCCCACAAACACCTTCGCCACCGTCCGGCCATAGCGGTCGCGCGTCTCCGGCTGCAGCACCACCTGCTTGCCATACACCATCGCTGACAGAGCCTGTTTCGACTTCTCGCCGAACGGCTGGTTTTTCTCTGGCGCGTCGATCTGTGCTAGGCGCACCTTGATGGATTGATTATCGGCAGCCAGGCAAGTCAGCGTATCGCCATCCGACACACCCACCACCTTGCACGAGATATCCGCGGCCATCACGTTGGCCGCAAGAACAAAAGAGAGGATAGGTAACAGTTTCATGGCGGGATCATGCCAGAACCACTGCAATCCTGGCAAAGGCCACCCAATGTTTACTCTGGTCAGTTCCCCATGGGCAATGAGTCAAGTCCTGCCAGGAAACAGTTATTGAGGTAGGCGAATCTTGGCCAGCTGCCACGACATCAGATTGTGCCGCTGCAGAACCAGGCTGCTTGCTTGATCCGGCTTGTCACGTTGATAGACCTTGACCGTAAACTGACTGAGACCGTCGTAGCCCATCTTGGGCTCGACTTTGTTCGCCTCATTCGCCTGTTCCTGCGTGCTGGAAGCAGGTAAAGCCGAGCAGCAGGGCAGGACAAGTGTGCCTCTGGGTGTTCATGGAGTCGCAACTTTTGTGGCTTCAAGCGCGACATCGTTCACTTCGATCCATCGTTCCAAGTCTACAAAGTGAGTAGGCCACACTTCGTTGTATTCTGCTTCGAAAAGCTCTATACAGACGCGCATTCCCATTAGATGTGTGTCGCCATACATTTTCATCCACCTGTTGGCAAAGCTAGTTCTATGCTCCTCGTGATCAACCATCGAATACCCGACGCAGATACCTTCGTAGTTCGGATGGGCACTTTCTGAGAGATCGCTGTATAACTCCAGCAACTTTGGATAGCGTTTGTTGCAATGATTAAGCACGGTGATAATGTTGATTGCAGAGTGCTTCGTAGATTGGTTCTTGGATCCGAGGAGTAGTTGTGAGGTTTTCTCACTGAAGGTGTGGAAATTCAACTTGTTATCGAGCACTTTCGCCGTAATCTGATTTAGGTAAATCAGGAGGGCTAATGTCTCAAAGCCGCTGCGTAACAGAATCCTTGCCCCCAGCATATGGCCGGCCTAGAAGAGGATATGCGATTGCGTTAGAAGATCGTGTAGTCGCCAAAAGACAGACTCGCGCAGCATCAAACTGCGGAAGGGAGCCTTCCATTTATGTGCGGTTGGGTTCCGTGCGTACAGGCCACTCAGTTCCAACTTCGGGTAGAGAGCCCCTTTCAGTTAGAGAGGGCCTGCTCAACAATTTGTGCGGTGTCATCCATTCTGCATATTTTCGACTGGTCGGGGGGGCGGAGACAAGGCGATTGTTAGACGTAATCAGGAGTCTCTCGAACATTTAGTCCGGTGGCTGCTAGTGTCCACTTGACGTGCTATGTCTGTAAAGGCGGGCTGGGTTGTAGTTCAGAGATGTTACATCTAGCGTGCCATTTTTCATGCTCGCTGCAGGTGAGATATATTGCTGTTGTTATTGGGTAAAGAGTGCTCTGTTAAATCGATTTCCTGCGCCATCTGTGCGGTTGTCAAAAAGTCAGCCCACCACTGCAGCATGTTGCGCCGCTCGGCCAGATACTCTGCTCGGTTGTAGGCCGCACGCACTTTGTCGCGCTCCGCATGAGAAAGTTGGCGTTCGATGGCGTCTGGGTTGAAGCCAGACTCATTCAGAATGGTTGATGCAGTCGAGCGGAAGCCATGCACGTCCGCTTTGCCTTTGAACCCCATGCGATGCAACGCACGTCGCAACGTTTCTGGTGACATAGCGCGACTGGGGTCGTTGCGATTGGGGAAAATGTGCTTACGGCCACCACTGATAGTGTGTAGTTCGCGTAGGACAGCGACCGCTCTGGTTGAAAGTGGGACCAGATGGGGCGGGGCGGTCTTCTTGGATTTTTCTTGGAGCTTTCTGTGCTCGGGTGGGATCGTCCAAAGTGCTGCATCAAAATCGATTTCTTCCCACTTGGCCTGCGCCATCTCTCCAACTCGCGTGAATGTTAAAAGCATCAGCTCCATCATCAGTTTGGTCTGTTTATGGCCATCGTATTTCTCAAGTGAGCAAAGGAAGTTTGGAATTTCCTCTTGTTTTAGAGCCTTTCTCGGTGCTGGTTGCTGAGTTTTTAGCGCGTCAGAAAGGGTGGCAGCGGGGTCATTTTCGCAGCGGCCAGTTAGGATTGCTAGTCTGAAGACGGCGGAACAACGCTGCCGTAGGCGACTGGTAGTCTCGATGCTGCCGGCGCGCTCCAGCCGCCGTAGTACCTCTAGGAGCTCCAAAGGTTTTATCTCCGTGATAGGGCGTTGGCCGATGAAGGGGAAGATATGTGCCTCCATCGCTGACATGACGCGTGTAGCGTGTGCTGTACTCCACTCATGGCTCTCTTTGGTGTGCCACTCTCTGGTTATGGCTTCAAAGGTATTGGCGGCAGCAATTTTCGCAGTCAGCTTGTCTTCACGGCGCTTGGCTCCTGGATCGGTGCCTTCTGCAATCAGCTTGCGAGCTTCGTCTCGTTTGAGCCGTGCTTCCTTCAGTGAAACTTCTGGATATACCCCCAGAGCCAGTAGCTTCTCTTTCCCAAGAAACCGGTACTTCAGTCGCCAGTACTTCGAGCCGTTGGGCATGACTAGTAGGGTCAATCCCAAGCTGTCTGCCAGTTTGGCAGGCTTGCCATCTTCACGCGGCTTGGCATTTCTGGCTGCAGAGTCAGTAAGCGGCATGGTTTATCCTTTGTGGCCGGGGGTATAAAAAATTACTGCTTTTTTAGGTACCCCCAAATGTACCCCCAGTTTGCTCTGGATTTCAATGGGCGTGGTTGGTCAACGTTGGATAGAAAAAAACCCGCAAAGCCTTTTACAGTGCGGGTCTTGTGGACTTGATTGGACAAATTTGGAAGTGTGTTTGGTATCCCCGACAGGAATCGAACCTGTAACTGCCCCTTAGGAGGGAACCATCCTAAGTGCAAAAATCCTTTATACCACTTGCACTTACGGTTGTACAGTACGCTAAACTGCCTGAAATGTTCCAAATTTGTTCCAAGTTCCAATTGGGCGACTAGAAAGGACTAGGCAGGATGGCTGGAAAACTGATCACTCCAAGGGTAGGTGTCAATGGCGATGTCTCCTATCTGGTTCGCATTCGTGAGTCTGGAATTTCTGCTAACAAGACATTCAAGACTGAAAAGGATGCTGAAAAATTCATCCGTGAAATCAAGACCAAGATTGACAAAGGAGAGTCTGTTGATATTGGCAAGATAAAAAAACTTACACTTTCTGAAATATTTACTGACTATCTCAAATTCAATAAGGTGTCTGATGGCAAAGAGTATGGCATCAAAAAGCTGATAAAGGAAATTGGAAAAGTTCCATTGTCAAACTTTAAGACTGCAACCTTTGCAACTTACATCAAGACCAAACTTGAACAAGAAATTCCTGACCAAGCAAAGACAAAGAAAAAGCATCCATTGTATAGTGGTTATACAGTTGTTGATGAAAAAGGCAACAAAAAGAGAAAGACCTATTCTGCTGGGTCAATCCGAAAAATCTACTATGAAATCAAAACATCTCTTGAATGGCATGCAAAGCATTATGAATACACTTTCAACCGTAAGCCTTTTGATGATGTAAAAGCACCCAAGGCATGGGAGCCAAGAGATAGGATTTTGGTTGATGGAGAACTTGAAAGACTGCTGACTGCCACTGACAAGATGTATGTCAATCAAGAGATACTAAAATGTGTCATTCTTTGGCAATACTATTCTTGTATGCGAGCAGGAGAGACATTGTTGATGGAGTGGAAACACATCCATATCAATGAGAAAGAGCCTGAGCATTCCTACATCTTTGTTCCAAAAGAAAACCAAAAAATAGCAGACAAGAAAGGCGCTGAGGATAGAAAGGTTCCGTTAAGACCTGAGTTCTACCACTTTATTAAAGATAGAGTGATGAAACTCAAACAAGATGGTCAAAAGTTCGTCTTTGGACACTACTGGAAAAATAGCAACATCCTTGGTTCTAGGTTCAAAGTCATTTGCAAAAATGCAAAGGTTGATAATTTCAAGATACATGACCTTAGACACTGTGCAGTGTCTTGGTATTTCATCAATACATCTTTGACTGACATTGAAATCTCTAAGATTTCAGGACACATTGAACTATCTACTCTCAAACGGTATGCCACTTTGAGACATAGCGACATTGGCAAAAAGCTTTGGGCTAATGGAAAATAAACCTGTTGACAATGGAAATTGTACGGTAGACTGCATCTGTCTTTATTGGAGATAGAATCATGTTAAAAGACTTTGCTAAATGGTTTTTTGGTGTAGTCATGCAACTACATGCTTTCATTATCTTGTTTGGTGCTGTTGCATTGTTCTTTGAAACAATCAACTTGACTCGTTCCAATGACCTGATGCAAAGATATGAGATGGTTGCTGGCTGTCTTGTTCTTGGTGTTGTTCTCTGGGTGCTGGCAAGGAAACTGAAAAAGTCCAGCAAGTTCAAGCCTGACTGGCAAAGTCTCATTGCAATGCTTGGCTCCGTCCGTGTGTTCTGGTTCATACGGTTCTAAAAAGCACACTCCAAAAACGACAAAAGCCCTTTTCAGGGCTTTTTTTCGTCTGTTGCCTATCTCATCCACCACTAGCAACTTGTGCAATCAAGGTAGTTGGTAAGTCGTTCAATGTGGCTCTCAACCATTCAGGGAAAGCACTTGGCACGAAAGAGAACGGAATAACTGAGTCAAACTTTCTATCAATCCTCAAAGGCTGATTGCTGTGAACCTTGCTCTCTACTTGATAGGCAATGTGATATTGCCCGGCTTGCTTGTCAAAACCCACTGCAAACAAAGTAAGTTTTAACTTGGAGCCTTTAAGCAACTTTTCAAACTTTGTCCATGCAGACAAGGTTTTAGAGTCGTCTTTTATTAGTTGCTTGATGATGTGGCAATTGTTCATTGCTACATTCAAGCCTTTGCCAGTTCTCAGAACATCATTAAAAAGGTTTGCATACTGCTCGTTTCTTGTAAATACTTTCATCTTGGTTTCCTTTCATTTTATGGGTTGTTTTCTCCTTTCTGAGAACATGATTTATCAATGAATGCAAGTTAGCCGCTCGAATAAAAACACTGCTTTTCGACAGTGTTAGTAATGTATCATAAATTATTAAATAGATCAATAGATTTTTATGTTTTGTTTGATTTTCCATCGCAATTAGAAATTCTTGCTCCTGTTTGTTCTGAGAAAGAGTCTCTGAATGTGATGCGACAGAAAGCAATGATGCCTTTGTCTGTTTTTTGCCACATTGCATTGGTGCAGGACTTGCAGGCAACTCTATCAATGCTTTGCTTTTGTTCGTCAGACAAATTAAGTTCATTCAATATTTGACTTGTTGTTTCCATAAATATTCTCCTTTGTTATCTCATGTAGTGTAAGAAAAATGCTGTTGCCAATGCAGATAAGCATGATGAGCCAATTAACATCCAGAATTTCAAGTTCTTGAAAAACTGCTTTGTCTGCTCCATGAATACAGTTGTAATATCATTATTAAGCTTTTCAAGTGTTTCTTTCTCCATCTCTGCTTTTTGAGCTTTGAAATCACTGACAATCTCTTTTGATGAACTGTCCATGTCGGCAAGTTTTTGTTTGAGTTCAACCATAACTTTTGAAACATCGTTGACCATTTCTTGCTTGGCTTTTCCCATAAATCCAATCAATACCTGCATGTATTCTTTTTGCTTTTCACTTGCTTGACCTGTAAGCAATTCAATATTTGACTGTATAACACTAGATCCTATATCAATCTTTGTTCCAACATCGTTTGTGAACTTAGAAAGCATACTGTCAAATTGAGATTTCATTTCAGCTATCGCATTGTCTCTTTGTCTAACCATTTGGTTGAACATATCGTATGAAATGATCAAGTTGGCAATGGTTGATGTGTGCAATGTGGACAATATTGATATGACTTGGAAAAGCTGGTCATCATGTATAAGGCTGGCATTGTTAGATATTTTTCTGACAACTGCTCTCATTTCTTGACCAAGGTTTTTTCCAATAAATTCGTCAAACTCGTTCTTGTCTTTGAATTGCAGTGTTGCAAAGTCATTGGTCAAGCTAGTCATTAGTTTGATAATATTTTCTGACTTGTCTTTGTCTGATATATTTTGACCATCAAGAATGTTCTGTATTCTTGTATGGAATGTTTGGTTTTTGGTTGTATCCATATCGTCTCCTTAATTTGTAAGATATATTTATAAATTAACAAATTAAATAGTAATGTCAATATCTTTTTTAATAGATATGAAATATAAATTTACAAAATAAAAGCCACTCTCATAGTGGCTTTTTATCTTTGGTTGCATGATTTATATACTTAGACCTTGCTGTCTTGTTTTTGGCTTAATGACTTTGACATTTGCCTGTTCCTGAGTTGGAGCCTTTCTTTGTGCGATCTCATTGTTCAAGGTCTGTGTTTGCTCTTGTTTTATTGATTGAGATTGAGAGCCTTGCTGTTCAAGTGCTTTTTGTGCCTTGATAGCATCTGGCATTTCATTGGATTGCTCTTTTTTCTGCTCAATCTTAGTGTTGGTTTCCATAGCATCTTTTGCACTATGTAGACCGTCTTTCTTGATTTCTGGCTCCACCTTGTTGGACTGCTCTTGTTGAGGTTCATTTCTGAACTTATCAACCATGCCTTGCAACTTGGTTTTTGCCTTGTCAAAAAATCCTGCTTTCTGCTCTGGTGCAACCTGTTGACCTTGTGCCATCTCAGGCTGTTTAGGACTCTGAGAAAGACTTTTGGATTGTTCCTGGTGCTGTGCCAGGTCAATCGGCTTGGAGTGCTCCTGTGCTGGTTGCTGTGGTTGCAATCCATGCTCACGACCAATGTCGGTCAGCAACTGCTTGCCATCCTGTCTCGCATAGGTTTCTTTGACTGCATCGTATTCGGCAGTAGTGGCATACACCTGCAAGTCCTGTCTGTTTCTGGTAAAGGCGACATTGGCAAGGTTCTGATTGTTGATGCCTGAGTTCTCCATGAGCAAATAGGAGTTGTTCACGGTTTGCCCTTGGGACTTGTGCAAGGTCATTGCATAGCCAAGGTCTACTTTTTCGTTGCCTTGGATTTGGACTTGTGAAACAGTGCCATTGTCAAAAGCAACAACTGCCTTTCCATCTCTTAGCTCTTTGATGGTCCCAATATCGCCGTTGCTATGACCACCAGACAAAGGCTGTCCGTGGTCTAACTTGTATTTGGCAAAATCTACCTGTTGGCTTTCCTTGTAGGTTTTCTCATCAACTTTTCCTGACTTGAAATCCTTAGTTGCCTGCTTTTGCTCATCTGTTTTCTGAAAATCTTTCCAATACTGCTTTTCCTGCTGTTCGGTTTTTTCATGCTTGAACTGATTAAATGACTCTTTCTGTTTTTCCTTGAAATCACTTTCAGAAATTTTCTGATCTTTGAAATCCTTGTAAGCCTGTTTCTGTTCCTTGGTGTTGGCAAACTCCTTGAACATTACCTTTTCATCGTTTTTCGAAATTGCATTGTTCTCTTTTTCGTTGTCTTTCATAATAATTCTGTCGCCAACTCTGAAATCTTTATCTCCATTGGAAATTGACTCTTTGGACAACTCGCCATTTTTCAATCTGGCATCTTGAATTGTGTTGTTTATGTTGCTGACTGACTCATTGGTGCTGGCTAGAACAAGCTTGTCTTTGCAAGCATTTTTATCTTGCATGTAGTCCTTGACTAAGCCATCAATCTTGTCTTTTGTGGTGTCAAATTTATTGACACGATCATTGTTCTCCATGATTTCAAAAGCATTTCTTATGTGGTCGCCACTTGCTTTCAACTCATCAACATTCCCATTCTTGTATTCCTTAGCCAAGGATGTTGACTGAGCAATCATCATGGAAACTTGGTCTTTTTGTCTGGTAATCTCGTCCAAGACAACAATGTTGTCTCTGTGCTTGATTACATCCTTGTCCTGCATGAACTCTGTAAGTGTTTGACCTGCTCCAACTGCTGAAATCTGGTTGGTGTCGCCAACAACAACCAACTTGGCATTGGTGGCATCAATGTTTTTAAGCAAGTCGTTCCAGCTACGGGTGTCCACCATAGATGCCTCGTCCATGAACACAATGGACTTGTCATTGAGCTTGATTTTTCCGTTGGCTACCTGTGCATTGAAAGACTGAACAGTAAAGGCATGGTCTTTACCTATCGCTGTGGTGCCAAGGTCTGCTGAGACTTTGTTGGTTGGTGCAATGCCGTAGGTTTCAAAGCCGTGGTCATGGGCAATCTTGCTGGCTCCGTTGATGGCAAAGGACTTGCCTGCACCTGGAACACCTATGGCAATGGTTGCATTTTTCTCGTTGAAAACTGCATTGATGAACTCCTTTTGACCGTCTGCGAATTTTGCATCCAAGGTCTTTTCAAGAGTGGCAATCTCTTTGCTCAACTCTTTCTGTGGAATGTGAACCTTGGAGTCCAAAGCCATTTGGTTTCTCATCACTGCAAGGTTTTCATATTCCTTGGCAATCAATGACTTTGATGTGAACTCAGTAATATCTCTGCCTTTATCGTCCTTTCTCTTGATGGCTATCATGTCGTTTTCTATGCCATTCAAATTGCTTTTTGAAAGGTCTAGAATTTTTAAGGCTCTATCTTTGCCTGCTGTTCCATAATGGTTTACATACTCAGTAATCAATTCATTTTCAGTGAATGTTGCTCTTGTAGCTGTTAAATTGTTGATAATTGAATTGTCATGCAAGTAGTCAAGGCTCTTGGTTGGATGAACCAATCCAACATCTTTGTCTTTTTCTCTAAGATCCAAACTTGAAACATACTGATCAAGTCTTTGTTCCTTGTTGTCTAATGACTCTCCTGATTTTCTGTTTTTTATCTTGGATTGGATTGATGCCTTATTCTTGGATGAGTTGATGAACTTGTCTTTTTTATCGTGCTCCTGGTGAGCCTTGGAAAGCTTTTTATAATATTGATTGTTATCAATTAAGCCGTCTTTTCTCTCTGTCTCAATGCCAGAAATAACCTTGTCAAAACGGTTTCTCTCATCCTTTAACTGTTGCTTGACTACCTGATCAATCTTTTCAGGTGTGGTGCTGTTCTTTCTTATCTTGTCCAAAGACTCTTGGTCAAATGCAACACGATAGTCTTTGACTCTTTGTTTGTCATAATCAAGAACTGACTTTTTTTCCTTGTCATAGGTTTCAATGGCTATTTCAGGGAAAGACTCTTTAAATCTCTCAATGAATTCAGCCTTGAAAAGTGCATCAACTTTCTGGTGGAAACCTTTTTCTTTGATTGCATCAAGCTCTGTTGCTGAGATAGAGCCATCAGCCATTTTCATAATGTTGCTGACATCCTTGTGAATGTGAATGAATGGCATTCCATCACGGTTGTCTGTGTGCATGACATCATAGACAAGCAAACTGCCATGCACACCTTGGCTGTTCTTGAAATGGTGTGCAATCTCATCGTTGAATGCTTTGTCTGCTGACTCAAAGAAAATCTTTTCAAATTGTTTTTTCTGTTCATCGTTCATCATCTGATAACGATATGAAAAAGTGTTATCTACTGAAAAGGTTAGTTCTGTGGCAGTCTTTCTTTGCTCCAATTCAACCGTCTTGATTTCTTTTTCATTGAAATAGACTTTTTCATCATTGGCATTCACTACATAACCGTTTTTTAGGTCATGCTTGTTTAGCTTGATGTCAAAATATTGGATGTCTTTTTTTTCAAAGGCAATGTCTTTTCCGAGTTCATTGATTGCATAGCCTTTCTCCAAGTCTGATTTGGTGAGATAAAGGTTTTGTCCTGTCTCTTTATCAATGATGTGTGCTGTGCTTTCATCTTTGATAGTGTGAACTTTGGTTTTTATGACTTTTACAAAGGGCTCAGTTCTTGGGTCTTTTCCCATCTCCAAGTCTGCAATGGTGTTCATTTTGTCAGATGACAATGCACCATCAAGCCCATACTCTTTTGCCAACTCACCAGAACATCTTGTAAATCGGTTCAAGTTTTCCTGTTGTTTTTCCTTTAAAAGAGCAAGTCTTTCTGAGTTGTATTCTTTTTCTGCATTCTTGATTTCAGCATCAGTCATGCCTTGCAAGTTGTAGTTTTTGTGTCTCATATCGGCATCCAACTTGTCTTGTGCAAGTCTGTGCTGAGTGTCGCCTAACTGTTCAACTTGTCTCTTTAAATAATCATGGTATTGCTTTCCAAGATTTATATTCTTAACTCCTAATCCCATCTTATTCTCCTAATTTGGAAAATAAATTGTTCAAAAGGTCGGTCAAGGTATCAATCTTTTGTTCTATGTCCTGATGTGATTTCAAGACGGCATAAATTTTTGACTCCATAACATCCAATCTAGCAAGTGCAAGTTCTTGTTCTCTTAGATTGATTGCTTGGCTTTGTTGTAATAATTGATCTGCAAATTCAGCAGGTGTTAGGTTCTTTGCTTTTGCTCTTTCTACAAATTCTGTATTGAGTCTGCATGTGGTTGTCTTATTCATTTCATTTTCCTTATTAAGTATATAAATAAGATACGAAATAGAATGAAAATGTCAACATTAAAAAAGATATTACCTTGTTTCAGGGTTAAAGCCTTATACGGCAACGGTTTCAAAGCACTATGAAACAACTTTCAGTGATTAGTGCTTAAAAAAACCAGAGATAGAAAAAGACAAAATGAAATACATATCAGAATACAATGCAAATACATTTATTTGATTGAAAATACATTTTTCTCGTTTTCAAATACAAGGCAAATACAGATTTTATGGTATCAAATACATTTCTTTGACTTGGAAATACAAAAAACATAGTTAAAAATACATTTCTCTTATTGACATTGGACTTTAATTTGATAGATTGATGTGTATGTTAATAGGAGAAAGGAAATGAGTTCAATTGAACAATTTTTAAGAAATAAGGAAAGTTATGTAGAAAATTGCCAGCAAGAGCATGAAAGAAATGTTCAGTATTTCATGAGCGAGCTTGACAATATAGACAATCTTATTAGTCTGTATAAGGCAAACAAGGGCAAGGCTGGATTTAAAAAGAGTGTCTATGCTGTTATCTCTGACATTGCTTTTGACGACGATATAGTCAAGGACGGATTTAAGCTCACTAAGCATCATGTAGTTCAATACTTGAACATCGTTCGTGCCGAAAGGGAGAGCGATGATGAGTAAGTTAGAAAATGCATTGCTGGACTTTATAAGTGAAAAGCAAGATGAGATCGCTAGTCAAGAAATGGCATTCGTTATTGATGCTTTTAGGGAGCAATTTGACAACATGCAATCTGTGGTTAGATTGTTCAGAAAAAACAAAAACAAGAAAGGCTTTGAAAAAGGAGCCTATGCAACCATTTCTGAAATCCTTTCCAAGCAAGGCATTAGAAAGAAAGATGGCAATGTGCTTTCTGTCTCTCAGGTGTGCAGATACATGAACATCGTTCGTGCTGAGAAAAAAGCAGAGTCCAAAAGAAAGCCTGTGGCTGTTGTCGCTCCTGTGGTGCAAGCTGTGGCAGTTCCTGAGCTTGTAGCTCGTCCTGGTGCTGTGCCAGGTGCAACTAAGCCTGTGGTGGCTCCTGCTCCTGTGGGTGGCTTTGATGCCATTCCTGAGAAAATCACTGGCTACGATCCAATGAAAAAGTTGCAGGAGTGGGAAAAGTCAAAGTCCTTTATTGACCAATGGGATGATGATGACGAGATACTTTATGGGCAACTTAGACGATGGGTGTTCAAGTTTGCCAATGATGTTTCAGGTCAAAATGTCGTAGGTGTGTGCAGAAAGCAATTTCCTAATCAAACTGGCTTTTCAAAGTCTTTGGCTGATACTGTGGAGTTGTTGTTCAAGCAAAGAGAAAAACACAAGGGACATGCACATTGGACTATGTGATATATAAAAGAAAAGCACCTTTGCAGGTGCTTTTTTCTTACCTCTTACTTTTTCAATGTTTCCTTGTAAAGTATCTCTATAATGATGCTTGAAACACTGACTCCAATTGTCTTTGCTCTTTTTTCCAATTCGGCATAGACATTTTCTGGAATGGTGATGGTTAGAGCTTTCTTTTTCATGATCACTCTCCCAAAATGTTGCAGATTTCGTCAAGCAATTTGTGGTTGATGGTTTCGCCAGTTGCATTGATATGTTTTACTCCTGAAATCAAGTTGATAAGGTCTTGATTTACAAGCATTGCACCTTTTAATGGTTTTACTTTGTCTTTGACAACTGAACCTTTTTCATAGTCATAGAAATAGCTGAAAGGATGCAAGTCAATTGCATTGACAGTTTCAGTTTTCAAGGTTGGGACTATGATTTCACGGTAGCCGTCGCAGTGCTTGATTGCTTGATAGACTGTGCTGTTGTAGTAGGTGTCAACACTGATGTTTGCATTGGTGTCAAACTTTCCTTTGTTGATTACAACAACATAGTTGATATTTCCAAGGTCTTTTGTGTCGCTATAAATTGATGCAATGGAACTCAAACTTTTTTCATCAGCAAAAGGCATGGTGATGTAAATGGCTCTGTCAGAGAAATCAAGAGCATTAGCAAAATCATCAATGCTTGCAAAAAGCTTGGTGTAGATGTCGCTGAAATGGGTTGCAGGCATGTCAAACAAGATAATGTCTGCATCAGACTCCAAAGCTTGTGCAAACTGCTGTGCCAAGTCCTTTCTTAGACTCTCTAACTCTGATGTGTCTGTCTGGTTGCCTTTGGATTGCATGAACAAGTCTAATGGTTTAACACCAGACAAAGCATCTTGACTATCTAAGGGCAAAAGATCGCCATCAACTCTCTTGCCATATCTTGTGTATAAAGCATCATGCTTTTCTTTAAGGTCGCAAAGGTAGGTTTCTATTTCTAAACCAAGTCTGTTTCTTGCTTGGTCTACATAGAAACTTGAAATCATTGTCTTTCCAACTGAGCCTGCACCTGATGTGCTAAATATAACTTTCTTTTTCATATTATCTCCTTATTTAAGTAGTTATATCTATAAATTATCAGATGCTTTATTAAAGTCAATATCTTTTTTAATAAAATAGTAATTATTTTTCACAAAATAAAAGAGCCACTTGATTGTGGCTCTTTTTCATCTGCTTTCATTTTCTAGGTACGCCCTGCAAGCAAATATGATTAGCTTGTTCACTGCCTGTCCCTTTTTTGCTCCGAGTTCATCAAGTTCTTTATACAAGTCAATCGGTAGTCTTGAAAGGTAGTATTTTATGTTTTCATTCTTTTTTCTGTTTCTTTTCTTTGTTTCCATTTGATATTCTCCTTTGTCAACATATCTTATAATAAGATAGCAATTGAAAAAGGAATGTCAATATCTCCATGCTTAAAAAAGATATTGCCTTAAAAAGCCCTTACGGGCTTTATTCAAAAACAAGGTCAAGCTGTTCTTTTTCGCACCGTTCTTTTGCAAGGTCAAAGAAAGCCTTATTTTTCTCAAAGCCAATAGCATGACGGTTATGTTTCTTAGCAATCACAAGGGTTGTGGCTGAACCTGCGAAAGCATCCAAAACAATGTCTCCGTCCTTGGAGTGGTTTTTGATAAGTGGCTCAATCATCCAAGAATATTTCTCCGTTGGGTGAGTCGTCTTTTTCTTGCCAATAGAGCCTTGATAGACTTGGAGCATTTCTGCTTGTTCGCCAAAGTTGAATGTGTATTGTTTGCCTTTTGTGAACCAAACACATTCCTCAATTGTTGAACGATAGTTATTCTTACGAATGCCTGGGACTGGATTGGTTTTTTTGAAATAAATCTTGTTCTTGAAATTCAGGTCAAAATCTCGTTCAAGATAGTGAACGATCAAGCCTGTGTATTTCCTATCAAGAAACAAGATCATGGAGCCATTGTCTTTAAGAACTCGGACAAACTCTGCAATAAATGGTTTGAACCATTCATAGTAAGCATCAATGCTTTCCCATTGGTCTTGAAAATCATTTCCCCAAGCATCATTGGTTGAGACAATCTTGTTTCCTACTTTGGTAAGCTTTGAATTGTTTGCAATGCCGTAAGGTGGATCAGTCAAGATAAGATCAACAAAGTTGTCCTTGATATTGGAAAGACCTGTTTTGCTGTCAATATTCAAAAGATAGTTTTGTTCGTTCATATTCATTTGTTTTCCTTTGTCTGTTGTTGATGTTCGTTATGTTATGGAAAACAAAGAAATAGATCGCCAAAGCAAGAGCCTTTCTATATTTGTTGACAACTGGTATGATTTGGTGTATGGAACTTGACGAACTTAAAGGCAAGCTATGGATTGCCTATCTACTGGAAAAGGGCAGGTTCAAGAGCCTTGCTGAACTGCATGACTCTCTGAATGTCGTTGGCTCCGTCCAGTTGTGGAGTGCCTACAAGAAAGGCACTCAGCCACAAGAAACCACTGTCAAGCTGGTGGACAAAGCTGTGCCTGGTAGTGGCTCGTTCTGGTGGTGTGGACCTGATGAAATGCCGTTGTGGGCTGTTCTCGGTGGAGACTTGGCCATCTGTGGCTCTGTCGTGAGTTCTCTGCTCAATGACTATCGCAAGCCTGAACGGTGGATGCTGTTGAATAGAAAACCTGTGTCGGCAATGGGTGATGCAGACAAGGTAAAGGCACTGCTTGAAATCATCCTACCTGAGTCTCTATGGCTCCCTGCCAATCCCAAGGATGCTGAGTTCGTCCACCCGTTGTTGTCTGCTCCTGCGGGTAATGCTCTCAAAGGCTGGTTGTCGCTCCCTGAGTTGTTTGCAAGACCTGATAATGCTGTGGCTGTTGGCTATCTGCAAGACAGGCTCAAAGCAAAAGAGCAAGGTGTTATCAGGTCGTTTGTTTCCAAGATGACAGGTGGCAATGTCTCAGATGAGACAAGACACAACTTGACTAATAAACACTATGTCTTGGCTTTCATAGCATTGGTTCATCTATGTTATGAGTCAAAAGACTACTTGCTGATGCCTGCTCCTCATTTCATAAAGCAAGGTATCTATCAATCGGTTGTTGATGCTTTTGGAATGGATGTTGCTGATTTCGTAAAAGAGATATGAAAAAAGCCCTTTCGGGCTTTTCTTATTTTAGGATGTGTTCAAACTTTCCGTTAAGTGGGATTGTCTTGATTACATCTCGTCTTGGAATGGATGCTCTTTCCAATGAAACAAAGCATGTAAATGGTTCGTTCAATGCATCAATGACTGTTTCATTGAATAGTGGTGTTGCTTGCTCTGCTTTGACTATGATTGCAGGTTGGAACATTTCTGATTGTTTGCCAAGCATGTAGCCTTTAAGTGAATCGCCGTGTGATGTGCTGGCTTTCAAGAATTTTCTACCAAATCCAAGCAATCTATCGTTGTATGGGTTGGTTGGGTCAAGCATGGTTGTTGCCAATTTCGCTTTGATAGTGTTTCCCATATCAATATCGTTGCTGTGTTGCTTGAGATACTTGATGCGAGCATTTCCAACTTTTTTAGCGACATATTCATAGGTCTTTGGTGATGTTCTGAAAGTAATAAGGTTTCTGAAACAATCAATCATGACCAAGGCTTTGTGTTCGCCCATTGACTCAATAAGACTGTCAATGTTTTGAGTTGCAAAGATAGCTGTTCCACCCAATCCAGCAAGTATAGAAAGCATTTCTGCATCTTGTGAGTCCATCAATAAGTGGCATTCGTCAATGACAAAATAGACTCTCTTGTTTTCTGGATTGCTTTGCCAGTTTTCGCCTCGTTTATAGATAGCATTGTAGACTTTGGCTTTCAACATTTTGGCAATTGCCAAGCCTGCCATTCCATAGACTTTCTCAGGCAAGTTGATGCCAAATTTTTCTCCAAACATGACTCTCTCAACATTGAAAGTTGATGTTGTGGATTGACTCCATTTCAAAAGCTTTTCGTTTTGAATGAATGGTAAGACCATACTGTCAACTGTTGAGAAAATACCTGTCTTTGTTGCATCTGCAAGTTTAGATAACTCAACAACACGAATGAAAGCATTGTAAAGCATGGTTCCTTTGGTTGCCATTTTGGTGTTGTCAACCAACTTTGACAATAAAGGATGCTTGGTAATGTCTGGATTGTCTCCATCCAATCCTGTCGCAACTTTCATTTGGTCAATGATTTCAATAAAAGATGCATAATTGTTTGGAATAACTTTCATGTTCAAAGCAAGTTCATCATAGAAAACTTTTGCAGGAACCAAAGTCATTTCAGCTTGGTTTGTCCAGTAGTCGCCTTTGTCTTTACTGCCAAACTGGTTTCTCAATAAGTTTGCAAGCTGTGCTGGTTCAAGGTCATCAATGAAATTTAAGTCAGGGCAATTTTCATGGTCAATGAGTTGAACGAATGATGCACATTCTCTTGGCAATGAGCCTTTGCCGTCTCCAAGATACAAGCCACAATCTTGCTTTCTAAGCTCGTTGATGGTTGGTCTGACTGCACCTGTTGTTTTGCCTGTGCGAGTAGAGCCAAAGATAATTTCATGACTGAATAATTCATTGACAGTGATGCCAACTGGTAATCCATTGTCAGGTGCAAACTTGTCGCCCATGTTGGCAAGAGTTCCTTTTGCATGTCCATAGGTCAAGAAATCAGATTTGTCTTTCTTGGCTTGCTCTGCCTGAATTTGGCGAGAAATATTGATGGTCGCTGTTCCATTCAAAGACTCTCTGTTTGAGGTTGCAGAGTTGTATTGCATTTGGATAGCTCGTCTTTTCATGGTCATGTTGTAGTGAATAAGTGGGAAAGTTGCTGGCAACATTCCAAGTGCTAAATTCACCAAGCCACTAGAAAAGCCCATGTTCTGTGCAAAGGGTGTGATGTAAGGTGCAATGCTTGCTGGTGCCACTGCAACGATGGCAAAGCCTACGGTTTTACCGAACCCAAAGAATGACCAGAACATGCCAAGGTAAGCAAGAACGATGGCTTGTCCAAGAAAGCCAATTCCTGCTGTGTGGCTCCAAAGGTTCAAGGTGTAGACCACACTCCAAAGAGCAAGAAAAATGGCAATGGATGGGCTGACTGAGCCGATGGAAAAGTCGTCTGGTAAGACTCTGCCTGCTACTGGATAGCCGTTTCTGGTTGTAAGCATGTCGCCTTGGATGTCTTTAAGGTCTGGTGGCAACTCAGGGTCGGTATTGTTGAAATCGTGTCTGTTGCAGACATCATCAACAAACTGGCTTGTCTCTGCTCTTTTCTTTTCAAGAGACTTTGAGAACAATTTGGATAATGCTTGTATTTTGAACTTTTCTTTATTCTCTTTAATCAAGTCCAATGGTTTTTTGTCAAAAATAGGCAATGTGCCTAATGCTTTTATACTGTTTTTCATTTTTATTCTCCTGTTAAGTATTTTTGTTGTTGTTTAACTCTTTCATTTTTCCAATAATTTCAAGTTGTCTTTTGTATGTGTGCATCATTGATGACAAATACTGATCAACTGTCAATTGATTGTCTTTAAATCTTTGGTCGGCAAATCTCTCGTTTTCTATAAATCCATTCAATTCATATTGATAGTATGCTTGCTTGTCTGTTGCATACAAGAACATGGGCTTGATGGAACATAGAATGAATATTATGCAAAGTGCTACTAAGGCATAAAATGGATTTTCTGGGTTGTTTATATTTTTCATGATGTATCTCCTGTTTTATCTGTTGCTGGCTTTTATTCTGTTTATCATTTCATTTAGACTGTTTAATTTATACTGATCAAAGTCTAATGTGTCGCCAAGGCTGTCTGATTTTATTTTTTGTACTGGTTTAAGTATTCCTCCAGCATCATTCAAAAAATCTTTATATGATCCATGTGATATTTGCTTGCTGTCATGCATTTGAACGGCAACTTGCGCCTTGCTATCAAGACTCTGAATAAAACTGTAGTAGTCATTTGAAAATGCTTTCTTGTCGTGCTTTGCATTCCATGACTCAATCATGTTCTTTTGCTGTTGTGTCAAATCATCAATGAATGTGTTTAATTGATTTTTTGCTTGTTGCTCTGCTTTGTAATTCGCTTTAACTTGTGCAACCTTATCGCCAACAAAAACAAAGCCTTTGTTTGCCATGTTCCCGAAACCAAGTATGGCAAAGGCAAGAATGACTGATATATAGGAAACATGCTTGAACACTGTTAATCTCATTTCATTTTTATATAGTTGAGATTTCATGTTGTTCCAGTGTCCTGCTGTTGCTGGATGCAAGTTTGGATTTGCTTTGGCTCTTTCGTTTTCTAGTGCATAGAACTCATCTGCACTGCAATCAACACCAAAGGCTCTTGGGTCGCCATATAAATATTTTCCAATAAATATCAATAGCTTTGAACGGAATGTATATCTCATAAATTTTCTCCTTATTAAATATATACAATACTAAGATAATTAAACTATCTTGTTTGTCAATATCTAAACAAAGAAAATTGATATATTTTTTAATTTGAAAAGACAATAAAAAAGGACTCGCTAGGAGTCCTTTGTTTTGTGTTGCTTTTCTATTGTCTTTGTATAAAAAACTGACCTCTCAGAACGGCTCAGATTTGGCTAAAACAAGTTGGTTGATGGTAGCTGGCTTGGTGGTGTGATTTTGGCTTGTAGGCTCGTTTAAGTGCCTTGGTGGGCATGTGCTCAAAAACTGTGCAAGTGGTGTTTGTTTTGGTCTACTTTGGTCGTGCTGGTTGGTCGGTGTCTATCGCCATCTCGGCAAAGAATGACTCAGCATCTTGGTAGTGTCCTAGCTCAAACTCACGGTTGCCCATCTCAATGAGTTGGACCAGGGCTTGGGTTTCGGTTAGGGCTGTGCCAGGTTGTTCCTGGTCGTGCTGTGGCTGGTTCATGCTGGCTCTCCGTGTGGGTGCTGTTGGTGCAAGTGTAGGCATGAGCCAATAAGAAAGCCACTGGTTCGCAGTGGCTTTTCTATTGGTGCATTAGCATGATTTCTTTTTCATCTCTGCATAGTTCGGGAATAGTTGCTCAGGTTTCTCTTTCAAGTATCTTGCAAACATCTCCATGCATTCAACTTTGACTGGCAATTTATAGTAGTAGTTCTTTCCACTTTTCCAACTTGTTTTCCAGTTTTCAGGAAAGTTAAAAATCTCAGCGAGCTTTCTTGACACTAAAGTTTGATCAACTTTGTCTCTCTTGGTATATTCTGAAAATTCCTCATAGAATTGATTTCTGTTGACTTTCATTGGGTTTAACTCCCATTTGTCAATTTCATACTTGTCATCATCATTCTGTTCAATCTGAACATTGGTCAAGCAATCAACGAAAATATCGTCAGATAAAGCACCAAGGATAAATTTCTCAATCGCTGGCAATCCAATAGACTTAACATCTGTTTTGGCACTATTGACAATGACTGTCTTTGGATTGAAACCATCAAGGTTTCTTTCATGTTTGAAATAGTGGCAAAGGGCATTTGCTCCACCATTTTCTAACCAGCCATAGTACTGATCAAAGTATGTAAAGTCATCTACTAAGTCTGTTGTGCAATCAAATATGCTAAGTCGTCTGTCGCCTTTTTCTACTGGCAACATCCATGCCTCATTAGATGTGAATATGAAAAAGCCATAATTGATAACATCAAAGCCTGTTAGGTTTTTTACCTTGATGGCTCTTGTTGGGCATGTAATCAAATTTTTGAGCTTACCTTGTTTTGAAATCTCACCACCCCAAACACTTTCCTCCATCAGAAAGTATTTGGTGTGTGCCGTTTCTGCATTGAAATCAAATAAGGTTTCCATGCTATCAAAGACTTTGCTATGGTTCGGACAAAGTGCTTTCATAGTTTCTGAAATAGTGGACTTTCCTGCACCTTGAACACCACGGAAAGCTAGAGCAACACCTGTTAATCTGTCAGGGTAGCGAACAGAATATGCAAGCAAGTTGATGATGTATTCTTTCTCTGCCTGTGTGCCTTTAATAAGCTTGTAAATGTGGTCAATGAATGGCTGATGATTGCCTTTGATTGGCTCAACAAATCCTTTCCAGAAATTGAAAGAGTCTGAACTGTTTTTCTCTGATGGGTCAAAAACAGTATTTTTGTATCTCTTTCTCATTTCTCCTGTTTTAATCCACTGATCAGCAAAGTAGATCGTCTCAACTTTCTTTCCGTTTATAACATTGAAATTGTCTTGTTTATGGAAAGTCTTAAAGTCATTGACACTTGAAAACTCGTATTTCAATAATCCTTTTTCATAGTATGGCTTAATGACAACCGGCTTTCCAGACAAGTTCACAAATGAGTAGTCTGCAAAGTCTTTCATGTATTGATTGAATAATTGCTTGTCTTTATCTGTTGCAAAGTCATTTCCAAAGTCATTGTCTTGTTTTTTAATTAAATGAACTAGACTATCTCCGTTTTGCTCGTTGATGTAATTTATTGATTTAATCAACTCGTTTATTTCTGAAATGTTCTTTGGTTCTACATCAAGAGCATTACCAAAAGTTAGATATTTCTCTAATTGGCTTTCAATATCTGATCTTGCTATTGTGTTTTTTATTTTTCTTGTTATCATATAAATAATCCTTAGTTTTTATGGTGTTGTTTGCATAATATCCTTTCAAATTCTCTGGATTGGAAACAAAGGTTTATTGGGTTGGGTCTTTGTCTCCTTATTAAGTATATAAAAGGCATCTGTTTCAGCGGGTGCTTTTTATTTATCTTTTCAGCTTTGCTTGTGCATGTGGCTTTAACTCTGAGACTTTCTCTTGCAAGAAATCTCTTACTTGAAATGACCAGTTGACTCCAAGTGTCTCTCTGATGGTTTCCAATTCTGAAAATAATTCATCGTTCATTCTGCAAATAATTTGCTTTGTCTTTTGTGATTTTTTGTTTGAGTTCATAACTATCTCCATTATTATTTGTTATTACATATTTATTAAAGCAGATTAAATATTATTGTCAATAGATGCTTGATAAATAGTTTCAGTCATTGATTTATTGCCTACTTATCCTACCTTTTAAAAATATAGGTAGGAACATTGAAAGCAATGTAAATAAAGGCTTTATAGAGATTTCCTACTTTCCTACCTTTTGGATGGTAAAAGAGCAGTGTTGAAAAATTTCTGTACAGCTTTGGGATAGGTAGGAAAGGTAGGAAAGGTAGGAAAAAACCTGAAAAGCCTTGTTAATGGCAGGTTTATATATTCCTACCTTTTCTTTATTTATATTAAAAAAAGGTAGGAAAGGTAGGGTGAACTAAACAAACTTTGCCAAAGTGGGCTAAGAGTTGATTAAGGCAAGTGGATGCCGAAAGGCAAAAAGGGACCAGCTCGTCTGTGTCTCTCGGAATATCAAAAGGACAGAATTAAGCCCATCTATCTGTCTCTTAAAAAATATATCAAATTTCTCTAATTAGATATTGACATTAATAAATCGTTTGTTAATGTTTGTTGTATAAGTTCTAATTCAGGAGAAAAATAATGAGAACAAAAAATTACTTATACAATCTTTTCATTGAGCATGACAAAGAGTTTCTTGGTAGAAAAATAGACAATGAAACTGCCTTTAAGGCATGGAATGAGCAAGTTGATGTGGCAAAGAAAATCGCACTTGTTGCAGGTATATTTTCAATCACTACTATTCTTGCTTGTGTTTATTTATTATTCAAGGTGTTAGCATGATAGGTCTTGGTCTTGCCTTTACTGTGTTTAATAGCCTGAGAGTGCTTTTCTATGTTCCACAATTTAAGAAACTGGTTAAGCAAAAACACAACCTTGACTCACATTCATTGTTTATGTGGTTTAGCTGGATTTTTGCCAATGCAACGGTTGCAATCTATTTTGTGCAATTATCTGGTTGGGATGAAAAAGCTATTCTGAACATGGCTAATGCTGTCATGTGTCTGATTGGGTTTTCAATAATTCTCTACAAGAGAAAGAAATACAAAGGCATTCACGAGTCTGGAATTTCTGAATTAATGGACGAAAACAAAAGACTCAGGGATGAGTTAGATAAGTTAAAACCTGTCATGCAGGAATAAAAAAAGCCACTCAATGAGTGGCTTTTCTTTGCTGGCTATTGCTTATGCAATAGCAAGTTCCTTTTTCAAGGCATCCTTATTGAATTTGAGTCGTTGGGCAACATCGTTCAAATTCTTGTAGATTTTTTGGTCTTTGTAAGGACCTTGGGTCGGAATGCTGAACTCCTTAACCCATGTCTTGCCAAATTCGGTCAGGTTGGCAACAAAGCCCTTTTCCTTACCTTTCTTGATGGCAGTGGAGAGTTCGGTAGGCATACGACCAGCACCCATCTTGAAAGAGCCATCAACGGCAGTGCCTTTTTCGTCTTTCAGGTTGGGATAGATGGCAATGGTTTCCGTGGCAACTGGTGCATTCGGGAACAACTCTGCCTTGGCATCGTTAAATTGCTCACGGGTAATGCCCATTGCTTTCAGGATTTCAACGATGGAATAGCCACCGTCTTTCAGGAAAGCAAGGTTCTTTGCCCTGTCTCGTTCTGCCAAATTCTTTTTGACCTTTTGTTTGAGGTCAATGAATTGTTTGTCCTCGTCGCTGTTGGTATCAAACTCAGCAACCTTTTTTGCGAGTTTTTCCAAAACGGCAAAATCATCTGCCGACAGAACATCCTTTGCATCGTCCATGAAAGCCATTTTGAAATCTCCAATAAAGGTTAATTGGCTAGGTCAACAACATTGTTGATGGCTACATCATATCATAGAAAAAGGGAGAAAGAACATATTTTTTTACTCCCTCATCTGTTGTATTAATGTTGAAACTGTATGTTGCTTATTATTGGCTGTATGGACCTAAGAACCTTGAACCGTTGAAATGGATCATGTGGGTAGGTGCATCTGCAATCCAAACCTCAGTCTCCCAAGCAATCACACTGGAATACTTTGCATAGGTCTTGGAGTCAGGGAAAGCAGAGACAAAGACAAGTCCTGCTGTGCAGTTGCCAAACAAGGCTGTCAGTTCTCCATATCGCTTGTGGTCAACGGGTCCATGACTCGTGACGGACTCAATGAGAAAGAGCCAATTTTTCTCAGTGTTGTAGATGACCACATCAGGCAATTTGCCGTGGTTGTCCAGTCTTACACCCAAGGATGCAAGGAACTCCACATCAAAGAAACCGTGCTTGTCTCCTGTGTCGCCAACATAGACAAGTCTGCCACCTGAAACATACCTGGCACCGAAATCATTAACAATGTCCCTTATGAGTTCGGAATGGGCACCTGCTGAAAGACTGATGGTTTCGCCGTTTGCCAGTTGCAACGGAATCATTAACATCTCTCGCTCTCGTGCATACATTTGAGCAAGGGTCTGTCTCTGTTGCAGGTAGCCATTCAGCAGTGGCTCATACTGTGCCGTGCCATAGGCTCTCAACACCATCAGCAGGTTCGGTTCAATCTGGTAGACAGCCTTTGGGCTGTTGACTGGTCTGCTTGGATTGTCAGGGTTGTAGAGACAAATGCCACCCTCGATGAACTGGTGCATGGACTGGCGACGGAATGTCTCGCGGGTGTTCGGTGCATAGTCCTTGCCGTAGTGCTGACGGCTCCAATCCATGATGGGAGTAATGCCAACAAGTGGATTGGTTGCCTGACTCCAAGGCTTGTCAGGTGTCATATCAACCAAACAAAGCAGACAAAGTGCAGTCCGTTCATTCAGTTGTTGCCTTGGCATTCCTAGCTGAATAAGGATGTTATAGGCTTGTTGTAGTTTTTCATCCTGAATGCTCAATTCATTACTCCTGCCAAAAGTTGATCAATCTGTTCTTGTTTCATGCTGATTTGGTATGCCTTACCAAGTTCATGCAAAACTTGTTTTGTTGGGTATTGCATGTTTTTCAAATCAGTTGCATTGACTTGGGTGTGTCCAGAGAAAACACGGAAATGGTCATCAAGGATTGTGCTGTTGAGAAAGCAAGCAAGTCCCATTGCTGTTGTCTTGTCAAATCCATGTTTCTTGACATGAAAGACATTCCAGCAGTTGTCAAAGCCAATCCATTCCTTGCCAATCTCATCTGGATTAACAACGTATGCAACAACTCTCCGTCTTTCCTCTTTTGCACTAAACCGTCTGACAATGACATAGTAGCCGTTGTTTGGCATTAACCATTTCTGAGAGTCGGGTGCAACTCTGATGGCATTCGGTTTCTTGTGTTCTTTTGGATACTGAAACTGTCTGTCAACAAAGTGGTGTGGGTAGAGCAAGGGAACTGCACCATCTGTTGGCTCTTGTTCCAGATACTCTTTCATTCTGTGTGAAACAACTGGTCCTGTGCTGACTCCTAAGCCCAATTCAGACAAGGAAACTGCAAAGATACCGTTGTTCTCTGCTTGTTCATCTGTCGGAATATGAAAGAACAAGTCAGAGTCATTTGGTTTGACTACATCAGAAAAAGGAACTGCCTTGCTCTGGTAGTCGTGAAATTCATGGTCGTTGGATTGTGAAATCTCAACATCACCTTGTTTCTTTCCCTTGACCACTTTGATAATGATATTTTCCTGCAAAACATCATCATCCTGGAATGCCTTGTTCCTGCTCTCAAAGACATGGATGTGGTCAATTGAACAGTCTTTCAAAATTAGCTCTCTGAATGGCTTGTAATATGGACCATTGCAGAATGACCGTGGAATGATGGCAACGGCTTGCCCATCCTTTTCCAGTAGCAGGATGGTCAATGCAAGAAAGGCTGAGTATAGGTTGACTGTTTCAACTCCTGCTTTTCTCAGTTCTTTCCTATGCTCTGAACTACTGCTAATTTTTTTGTAGGGTGGATTGATGATGGCATGGGTGTATCTTTCTCCCTTACCTGAACAAATATTCTCAACTGCACCAAAAATAAAATCTTGGGCATGAATGGAAAATGGAACTGCAACGGCTTGCATGTTCTTTTCCAACTGTTCTTGCATGATTGGGTCAATCTCCCAAAGGTCTACCAAAGTAATGTCTTTGAGTGCTTTGATAGCAGAGATTGAAAGGGAGCCAATGCCTGCTCCACAATCCAAAAGCTTGACCTTGCTTGCTCCCTTGTCAAAGAGACTTGCCATGTAATCAGCAATGACACTAGGAGTCATGAACTGTCCAAGCTTGGACTTGTTCTTTGGGTCAAGCTTTGTATTTACTTGCAACCTGATATTGTCAATCGTTGCTGTGTTCATTGCTTTTCCACCTTTGTCTTTGTTCCTTTTGCTGGAAATGTTAACTCAAAAGAGTCTTTCATCTCTTTTTTGTCAGCATAGTTCAAAAGGTTCTGTGCCAACTGCAACATCTTGGTTGCTCGTTGCTCCAAGGCTGTTGCAAAGGCTCTCAACATAAAGATATGGGACAAGTCTTGAACACCTGCCGTCTTTCTTGTTCTTTTCTTGACTGGCTCAACTGGTCTTGCTTGTTCAAGTGCCTGCTCTGTCTTTTCATCAATGGGTGTTGTTTCACCATTCATGAGAAAGTTTGCAACATCATAGACAGAATAGTAAACAAGCCTGCCTATGTTCTTGTGTGGAATAGGGAACTTGTTTTCTTGTCTTAACTTGGACTGTTGCTTTGTTGAGATGCCAATCTCATCTGCAAGTTGCTCAGGAGACATCAACAACTTGCCTTTGGTCTTTTCCCGTAGATATTCAATGAGTTGTTCTTGTGCCATAGTCCTTGTGTCCCTGACTGTCCGGTTGCTATACTAACAGGCTGTGCCAGCACTGGCTCAGTTGGATGGTCCCCGTAGTTCAATGGATAGAATAAGAACCTCCTAAGTTCTAGATACTGGTTCGATTCCAGTCGGGGATACCAATTAAAACAGCAGTAGTGATAGCGACTGACTATCATGCAGACACGAAAAAGCCACCCGAAAGAGTGGCTTTTTTTGTTCCTAATCTAGTTTGCTGTCTAAGTATCTTGCCAAGTCGGTGATGCTCACTTGGATTTGACCTGTCCGAGTCTCATGCACTGGAAACGGTAGAGTAGAGCAACGGGTCAGGTGGTAGATGTGTTCTCGGCTCATGTGAATGCACTTGGCAATGTCGCCAATGTCCAGCATGGTTTTGCCGTGGAAAACCTCTTTCAGAGCATCAAGACTGCCTGCCATCTGTGCCACTCCTGTTCCAAAAATGTTCCAAGACTGCCTTGGAACAAACGGGATTTGGCTGGATTTCAAGGGACTGCAACCCAATAAAATCAACAACTTAGCACCGTTTTTGGCTCCATAAACTCGCTTAGGAGGGGGCTGTTATATCCATTTAACTACGGAGACGTAAAACGGGGTCAGGCGTCGCGGCGTACCGACAGTCGCGCCAGCTCCGCCAGCGCGGTCTTGTAGTCGCTGTCCGGCAGCGGGGCCAGTACCGCGATCGCGCGTTCGGCGGCTTTTTCCGCCTCGCCGCGCGCATAGTCCAGCGCGCCGCAGGATTGTACCGCAGCCATCACGTCGCCGAAACGCTCACGGCTGGCCGCTTCCAGCGCCTCGCGCACGGTGGTGGCGGCCTGTTCGCTGCCCTGGCGCATGGTGTAGATCAGTGGCAGGGTGACCTTGCCCTCGGCCAGGTCGTCGCCGACGCTCTTGCCGATGGTGCCGGCGTCACCGCTGTAGTCCAGCACGTCGTCGATGATCTGGAACGCGGTGCCCAGGTGCATGCCGTAGTCGGCCAG
>JACCDZ010095721.1_pt1 | contig 27093 bp, 31 predicted proteins | sample 7449551 | NCBI WGS metagenome assembly JACCDZ01 (sample SAMN15323452, study PRJNA562643) | freshwater metagenome | isolation source: river surface water | place: USA:Blue River Watershed | collected 2017-08-18 | reverse complement strand
GTTCCACAGGATCTGGCGCATTAGTCTTACAAACCTCCCCTTCGTTAACAACACCTAATATTGGTGCGGCTACAGGAACTTCGCTCTCTGTCAGTGGAAATGTGAAAGGGGGTTCAGTTTCTTTAACAGGTTCAACTAGCGGAGTTATAAGCATTCTGCCCCAATCTATAGCAGGTACATATAATTTTAATCTTCCAACTACAGCAGGTACATCAGGCCAAGTCTTAACATCTGGAGGAGGTAGCTCTAGTCCAATGACTTGGAGCAATTTGACTAATGGTACTGTTACATCAGTTGCTTTGACTGTGCCCTCATTTCTCTTTGTTTCAGGCTCTCCAATTACGAGCTCAGGAACTTTAGCAATTTCAGTAGCAAGTTCCACAGGATCTGGCGCATTAGTCTTACAAACCTCCCCTTCGTTAATAACACCTAATATAGGTGCGGCAACGGGTACTTCACTTTCTGTATCTGGTCAGTTAACTTCCACGGTTGCTACAGGGACTCCTCCGCTAGTTGTCTCATCCACAACGAACATTCCTAACTTGAATGCATCATCACTAAGCGGAGCCACATTTGCCTCACCTGGACCAATTGGTTCAACTGTTGCATCAACCGGCGCTTTTACGACAATTTCGGCATCTGGGTTAATTAGTGCAAATGCTGGATTAACAATAGCCAATTCTCAAACTTTAAATGTGGGTACATCAGGCACAGCAAATACTGTAAATATTAGAGGAACAACGAATCAATTTGGACGAGCGGTTTATACCGCGACAGGAAGTACAACGGCGGCTAATTCTACTATATATGTAAATCCAGCAAGCACGGCACTTACTGGGGCTTCGACATATTATTTCACCACATTTAATTCCCCAACTACGACAGCATCTACATTTACAGGCACAGCCTCTACAGTATCTATTCTTGGGCCTCCGACAATTACAACTGGTGGGACGGGGTATGCCTTGAATGCAACAGGCAATTGTCAAATAGCTAACACGAATTCATCCATGAAATTTATTACAAATGCTATCGGTGGTTCCGGCTCTTGGATTGACTTAGATACATCAGGATCTTCAGGTATTGGCACTGGTGGTACAGGCGCTAATGCTATGATAGCATATGCATTTGGCTCAGGAAATTGGTTTACCAATGCATTAGCTGGAGATTATTGTTATAGAAATGGTACAGGAAGAATTTTATTCGGTACTAGTTCAGGAGACGCGGATATTATTCTATCTACTTCAGGATGTGCCATAGATACTAAAACATCATTCTTAGGCACTGGATCGACTACTGCCGCATCTAGTGCAGTTTACATCGCTCCTTCCTCAACTGCAGTAACTGGGACTAATAACTATAATTTCACATATTTCGCACGACCAACCACTTCTGGTACAACTACTGGGTCAGCCTATACAGTGTATATTCAGGATGCTCCTTCCGGAACGATTACAACTCCTTATTCTTTATATATTAATGCTGGAAAAACATACCTAGGAGGAGATTTGCAAATTCCTACTGGGGCAAATGACAAATATGTACTCAGAAGCGATGCCTCAGGTAATGCATCATGGAATTTACCTTTCTTACCAGATTTCTCGGTAAATAGCACAACATCACAAACTACAACATCAACTACAGCAGTTAATATCCCTGGTATGACGCTAACTCCAAATATAGCTGGTACATATTACGTTATGTTCCAAGCTGTTGCCCGTGTGACAAATGCTAACAGAACTATGAATTTCCAGCTTGCGCGGAATGGTACACTAGTTACTAATTCGAGAGCTACGCATAATGTTACTCAGGCTAATTTTGACATATCTGTATTTAGTTCGGCAGTCATAGCATTTAACGGTACTACTGACACGGTGACTGCGCAATATTTCGTAAGCGCTAATAGTGTTACTGCACCTAATTTGAAAACAATCATTGCAATTCGTATTGACGACTAGTGGGGTGATTAATGAGACCACGAGGAAAAAAATAAAAAATTATCTCTCCTTTGAAGATTAATTTATTTTTTTTTCATTCTAAATACATTTTTATATAAAACATATAAAACATAAACATGAAAAAAGTATCTATAGCTATTATTGACTATGATGAACAAGCAGAATGCCCAAAGTGTTCTACTATGACTGAAATGCATAACGATGGACACTATTGTTTAAAATGCCAAGATATATTGTTTAATGTTTGTGAATTTTGCAAAGATGGTACATTATTACATCTTAAGGCATGGGGTCTTACGCATTTAGACGCTGACAGTGATAATTTTGACGACGAATTAGAAAATTATAAACACAGACATGAAGATAATGAAAATCCAAAATACTTTGCTACTGAAGATGACGATGAAGCATTGACCGATCATTCCATGTATTTATGGTGGTGCCCGCAATGCAAAAAAGAAACCACTACTATAGCCGATTAAACTATTTCCATTACCGATATTAATTATTCTTTTTTTGTTATCAATAATTGTTTTATCTCCTCTTTTAGTTTCTCTATCTCTTTTTGCTGAGATTCTAGTTTATTTTCAATATTTTCTAATTGAGATGGAGGAACTGAGCATGGATATTTTTTATCCATATGTTTAGTAAAACTATCTTTTTTATCGAATTTTTTATAACATTTTTGACATACATATTCGACCATAATTAATTATTTATTTTCCAAGAAAAAATTTCGCAATATTATATAAAGATAGGAATTTATACTTACTATATAATAAAATTTATCTTTAACTAAGATCAAAAATGGAAATTCAAACAATAATTAATGATGCTCTCAAAGAACCAAATGAATTAGATAATATTAAATTAGCTAAAATATCAGGATTTAATGATAAAGAAATTGAAATGGTCAAATTATTTTGGGAACCGGTTTTTAATCAAAGTTGGATCTATTTATCTTCAGAAATTATTCATGATTATTTTGGTTATAAAGAATCTAAACAATCTTCTGCTGATTTTTATAAAAAAATGCGATCTTCTTATAAAGAAAATATTGATTACAAAGAAGTCACCAAAGATCATGATATTATAAGATATTATGAAAATATCTTGGTAAGAAATATTTCTTACCAAGATAAACACGGCGGTTCTAATAAAAAGTACTATATTATTACAGGAGAAACATTCAAGAAAATGTGTATGAGAGCTAATACAACTAAAGGAAATGAAACTTGTGATTATTTTATTAAAGTCGAGTCTTTAGTTATTATAATGACAAAATATATAATGGAAAGAATTAAATTAGAACAACAGAGACAACTCCAAGAAAAAGAACAATTATTATTAGAATCTAAGGAGGCCTATGAACGTCAGCAACAAGAGTTAGAAGAAGCAAAACAAAAAAATCTAAATCTGAGAACTATCATCAAGAACACTCAAATACATGATTATGATGGCTATCTCTATTTTGTTACTAATAGACAATATTCGCTTGAGAATCATTATTTGTTATTTTTAATTAACGTTTATAATTTTTAACAATTTTTCCATTTTATTTTTTAAATCTTGAATCTCATCCTCATTTTCTTTTATCCTTTGTTCTAGACTTTTTGTCATATCTTTTCGAGGTTTACAAGGAAATTTCTTTGTTATATGTTTTTCATAAGCATCTTTTCTATCAAAAGTTCTATTACATTTTGGACAAGTTCTTTCAGTCATTTGATAACTTAACAATTATATCTTTAATAAAATTATTTTTGATTCTTATTTAATTAATTATTTTTTTAATAACAAAATTGTAGTATAAACAAATATAGTATAATTTAATATACACAAAAAACAAAAATGAGTGTGGAAATTATTAATTATACAAAACTAATTAATGAAAAAATTTATACAGAAAATATAAATCCTATAGTATTGGCAAAATATATAGGAAAAAATTATTGTTCTTTTAATGAGAATGAGTTAAAAATGTTGGAAATATATTGGGAACCAGCTTTTAATAAAAATTGGTTATATGCTCATGATGATATGGTTGAGAATATTTTTGGACACAAAAATGGAAAAGATATGATGTATAACTTTTCAAATAAACTTAAAAAAGAATTCGATGAAAATATCGACTTTCAAGTAGTTAGTTCAAATCATGAAATTGTTCAATTCTATTGCTCGTTATCCGATACGACCAATAAATCACGAGGTGGGCATAATAAAAATCATTATATCATAACAGGAGAAACATTTAAACAGATTTTAATGGGATCTAATTTGGAAAAGGGTAAACAGATGAAAAAATATTATATTAAAGTGGAGAATTTAGCTAGAATGACTATAAATGCGATTTCTAAATGCTGTAAATATTTATCCGATAAACAACTCCAAGAAAAAGAAAAACTTTTGTTAGAATCGAAAGAAGCATACGAAAAGCAACAAAAAGAATTAGAGGAAGCAAAACAAAAAAATCTAAATCTGAGAACTATTATCAAGAATACTCAAATGCATGATTTCGACGGCTATCTCTATTTTGTTACTAATTTTCTTTTTTTTTTATTATTTTTTCTAATTGCTCAATTCTTTCTTCTAATTCTTTTATTTTATCTTTTTTTATAGGTCTTTCTTCGACTATACATGATAATTTTCTATTTATATGATATTCATATGTACTTTTCCTATCAAATTTCTTTTTGCATTTGTAACATTCGTATTCGACCATAATTAATTATTTAATTTTTGCAGAAAATTATTTATGTAATATTATATAAAGATAAATTTTATACTTGTTATATAATAATTTTTATCTTTAATTTAAAAATAAAAATGGACTTGATTAAAATTAATCAAGAATTTAAATTACTGGAAAAGAAAGTTAAAGTTATAGGAACTGTCGAAAATCCTTGGTTTTGTGGAAAAGATTTAGGAGAAGTGCTTGAATATTCTAATATTAAAGATGCATTACATAAAAATGTAAGTTCAGAATACAAGAAGCATTTATCAGAAATAATTGATATTTCAGTTGGTATGCAAAATGAAGACCAACCTAAAATAGATTATCATTCAGGAAAAGCAGTATATTTATCAGAAGCTGGAGTATACGAATTTATCTTCGCTAGTAAAACAGAGTTCGCAAAGCAAGTTAAAAAGTGGGTTTTTGAAGAAGTTTTGCCTTCGATCAGAAAAACTGGATCATATCATATTGAACAAAAACTCCAAGAAAAAGAAAAACTTCTATTAGAATCTCAAGAAGCTCTAAATAAACAACAAAAAGCATTAGAACTTGCAGAAAGTAAGAATCTCAAGCTTAAACAAAAAATTCAAAATGATAAAGTGTATAAATTGGAAGGATGGGTGTATTTAGCTACAAATGAACAATACGCATTACAAAATCATTTTAGATTTGGTAAGACAACTAATTTAAAGTCCAGAATTTCTGGATATAAAACCGGTAGAACTAAGCAAGATTTATTATATTTTGTGTTTACTTATAAATCCGAAGACATTGGTACACTAGAAACAATTATACGCAATTTATTGAAGGATTATAGAGATGATCCAAAGATAGACATGTATACATTGCATTGGAATAGTATATCAAAATATGTAAAATATATATGTGATATATTCCACGGGACTATTATACCATTTACTAACGATTTTATTATTAATAATATCGAAATAAATGATGAGCCTGTTAGCCCTGAAAAAATAAATATTAAAGATATAGAAGAACAAGATAATCAAGAATTAGTTGAGATTGAAGATGATACTTCATCGGAAACCGCTGAGCCACAAGAGAATGAACAAGATACTCTGTCTAAGGAAGAAGAATCAGAGAAAACTATAAAAACAATTACAAATGAAGTTATTAATAGAACTGTAGAAACAATCGAAACTACAAAAACTACATCTACTCAAAGACTTTTTAAATGCAAGCCATGCGGAGAATACAAATCATATAAATTCTTTGGAGAAAATATACAAACAAATAAAAGACATACAAGATGCATAAAATGTAGAAATATAAAAAATGTAAGATTGCAAATTAATGCAACAGAATTAACTATTTATAAATGTTTAGGTTGTTTAGAAGAAAAAGATTTAGAAGAATTTGATATAAAAGAAGAAAGAAATGAGCTTTGTAGAGAATGTATAGAAAATAATATACCTAAGAAAGAAATAATAGAGATTAGCGATCCTATTGTTTATAAGCATTGTAATCATTGTAAGAATAGATACAATAATAGTAAATTCTTTATAAAAAACAATGGAGAAATATCTTGGATATGTTTAGATTGTATGAAACATAGATTTGAATTATTAGTTACTATAATAAAAGATAATTTAAAGAAAACTCCAAGAAATTATAAGAGTAAACTTTTAAATATTATCGAAAATTTGTTGAATGACTTAACTTTACATGATGTATTTGGAAAACGAGAAATTAAAGAATTAGGAAATTATAGAAGATGTCTTGGAAATCATGTTCATGAAATTGATAGATGGCAATTAATAGATGAATTCGCATTAGTTAATAATGGTAGAGAAAATATATCTAGAACTAATAATTGTAAAAAATGTCGTCAGGCATAGATTATTTATATTTTTTTAATTAAAAATTCCTATAAAATATTAAAAATATAATCTATATAAAAAGATATATAATCTATATAAGGAATAAAAAAATGACTACATCTTATACATATGATCAAGACGATTTTTTGAATGCGACTGATGTAAATGTGGATCAGTTACAAAATGAAATTTATTCTCAATTACCTGGCATCTTATATATTAATTTTTCAAAAGATGTGTCCACTTTTACTGTAGAAACTATTTTTGATGAAGAACTTTCTACTCCAGATAAAACGATTCTTGACGGTATTATAGAAAATTATACATATATATCCCAGTATGATACAATTTGTATATTAAAAGATGTGAAACCAGTAGGTACAAATGGAGGAACTTTTACAAAAAATGCATGGAGAACAAGACATTTAAATCATATGGAAGGGGTTGTAGATTTTGCCACACTAGATAATAACCAGTTCACTTTAAAAGAGGGCAAATATTCTATCACATCAAGAGCACCGGCTTTTGATGTCAGAAATCATCAAACAAGACTTAAAAATATAACCGATGATACAGAAACAGTAGGTTCATGTTCTTACTCATGGAAAGGATCCGTCTCTTTATCAGAGATTTATCAAGTAATTGAAATAAATTCTCCAAAAACATTTGAAATACAACATATTTGTAGCGATACTAATACAGGCATAGGATTTGGTCTAGCATCGGGATTTGATACTGAAGAGATCTATACACGTGTTACAATACAAAAACTATAAATCCAGGTGTAGAAAATAAAAAAAAATGAATTCCATTGTTAATGGAATTAAAAAAAAAATGAATTTTTTTTGTCTATAGAAACAATGGCTACATCAGAATATCCACCCCCAATCACATCCGGTGAAGTAATCCATTATCTTATGGATTACTTTAGCCCAAAGAACTCTGTGACAATAATGACAATTGTAGGTCACCAACTCTTCGTTCGTCTAAAAGACATTAAACAACTCGGTCCAATCAGCTATTACTTCAAAGCAGGGTCTCATAGTAGGTATGAGCATAGTTTTGGGGTAGCCTATCTGGGTCTCAACTTTCTGGAAGGATTAGTGAAGAACTACCCTTCTCTAGAATTGAATGAGAGATCCAAAATGGTGTTTGTAATTGCTTGCTTATGCCATGATTTGGGACACGGGCCTTTCTCCCATACTTTCGAGTTTGCTATGAAGTATCAGAATAAGAAGAAGTTCGATCATGAAAAAAATAGCATTGCGCTGTTGAAGAAGATCGTATCTGATACAAAAGCAGATTTGAAAGATGAAGAAATCGGTGTAATTGAGAATATGATCAAAGGAGATCACCAGTGTGTTTCGGAAGAGTATCCACCGTTCATGTTTGAAATCTTGGCGAACTCAACTTTTGAAGTTGACATCGACAAGATGGATTATTTGATGAGAGACACGAAAGAATTGGGATCGGAAGATTTCAACTCTATCTCATCGATAGTTTGCAAGATAATTAGGTCATCCTATCTTGATAGCACTAGGAGTGTATGTTATGATACTTCTGCTTTAGAAGTCATTGAGTTGATGGAATATCGCTCGAAGATGTTTAGGCAGTATTATAATTGCAACAAAGCAATGAGCCACAATGCTCTTGCTATATGTGCAATCTCAGAGGTAATCGATGTACGCGATGTGCATTTGTTGACCGATTCTCAAGTTCTCAAACTAATCTGTGAGAAACAACGAGATAGGTGTTCTTCTGATTTTGATGATCCTTTCATTGCATTCCATGATCATCGAGAGTATCCGAAAGTTATCCAATATCTACAGGGCCTGGGTATTGGAAAAAAGAGTTGGAAACAGGTCCAAAAAATCAAGCCCTCTGAATGAGTTCCGCTGTTGAAAGCAATAGATTTTAGAGGCAAGTAGTTTTAGAAACCAATCAGTTTTAAAAACAAGAGATGAATCTACTCTCTTGTTTTTTTTAAAACTATTTTCATAAGAGTGTATTTTCATAAAAGTGTTTTATTTTCGCAAAATAGGATTTTGTCGATTTCAACTTCACTTATCTCTTTGATATTCTCTTCAACTATTTTTTTTAATTCTAAAATAACATTTTCATAAATATCTTTATCTGAATTAGAAAGAAATACTCTTATTTCATAGTAATACCTATTATTTATTATTGAAATTCCATTTATTTTATCTCCAAATTCAAGCGATTCTCCTACAAGAGATAATAAAAACAATTGCCATATTTCATCAATATCTGCATTCAAGGCTTCTAATTCTTGTTTTGACAAGGTAAATGATAAATCACCGCCATTCATATTATGCAAATCATACCATACTGGCTTAATATCTTTTTGATAAAGAATATATGAACAATATAGTTTAATTTTTGAAACGGGAAAAATATTATTGTATACTTGCCAGAATTTTACTACGCTTCCTATAGAATATATTTTTTTAATATTATTAATCCATTTAAATTTGTTATCTTTTTCCTGCTGCGAATGATGAAAGTGTGGAGCATCATACCAAAAAGTCCATTCTCGATTTAAAACATATTCTTCCATACTATATGTTTTTTGTTTTTTATTAATAATAATAAATTAATCATGGATTTATATTAAATTTCTTTTGTATTTTTTTGAAGAATTTCCATCTAAAGATAAGACAAAATATATTTTGTCCTAGTAGCTCAGTTGGAAGAGCGTCAGACTTCTAATCTGAAGGTCGCGAGTTCGAGCCTCGTCTGGGATGTTTTTGCAAATTGGGCGACTTAAAAAATGCTTAAAAAAGAAGTCGCCCTATTATAAATCAACTATTGAATTTCTTCAAGAAATCCCGCGCATCTTCTGTTTCCGGGACAGAATTAAGTACTTGGCATCTTTCTTCAAGATATTTGCTTGTTCCTTTCAAGAATTCAATTTCCATATCCTTAAGGTGAAGCTTTGTCTTGAGATGAGAATTCTCCTTGGCTAACTCTTTGTTTTGCTTAGTGAGCATATTAATTTGCTCTTGGAGTTTTTGTATATCAGCCATGTTAGGTTGCTATAGCCGCCTGAAATTCAACTTTTTTTATATCAAAAAATTGATTTTTTTATTATTATTATAAATAACTCGTCAATATTAATGCAAAAAGAAATAAAGCTATTACCCAATGAAATTTATGATAAAATCATAATTATGTCAGGAAAACGTATAGCAGAAAAAATGCAAAATGAATATGCCATGCGAAAATTATTAAATGATCACGAATTTATATATAATGACCCGATAACTTCCAAAATGCGAATATTATCACGTAACAATATCATATATTATAGCTCTATAGGGGATATCAATATGATCAAAATCTTGGTCGAAAATGGAGTAGAAATAAACTCAGAATACCAAAAATATAAATCGCATTACCCCGAATTTCCATTAATGATAGCTGCAAAAAATGGTCATTTTGAAGTATGTAAATTTTTACTAGATAATAACGCAAACCCTAATATCAAAGATACTTACTTTAGATATACTCCTCTTATGTACGCTTCTAAAAATGGTCATTTTGCTATAGTACGTTTACTTGTTGAACGAGGAGCTACCGTGTACTGTTCCTCTCGAGGATATGACGCGTTTAATATAGCTTTTGAAAAAGATCATATGGAGATATATAATTATCTCAAAAATCCATCGTTATATTATGTGTGGGTAGAAGAATCACTTGGATTAGAATTATTATTCACTTCGTATGAATAATTAATATTTTTTCACGGGTTTTATATTTGCATAGATATATTCAATTATATACTCAAAGATGTCAACTCAATGGAAAGAAGGCGTATTTTATAACGCCGGAGATGTTGTAGAATACAACGGAGCATATTTTATGTGTCGTCAGGCACATACATCACAAAGTAATTGGGCACCGAGTGTTCATACTTTGGCCCTATGGCTTCCTACTCAAAAACCAGGACCACCAGTAGATCCTGATCCTCCGACAGGAGACAATCCTTCAGATCCAGGGGATTCACCAGATGACGATAAACCGCCAGGAGATGACGATGGTGATGGGGATAAACCGACTGATCCGGGAAGTGGACCTACTCCGCCAGATACTTCAACAGACGTTATCTTGGCACCATATCTATATATATGGGGATTTAAAAATAATGTTTACAAGATTAATAGTTGTATGGATTACTATAATAAAACTGGTGGTAAAGTAATTACCATGGCATTTATATTAGCTGATCATAATCAATCTTGAAAAAATAATTTAATCATCACCTGCTAATTTAGATATTCCTTCACAAATATAATTTTCATAAATTTTAGGATCAGATGCTACCATAGATAAGAAATAATCGTCTGATTTGTATTCTATAAGATAATATAAGATAGCTTTCCAATTAATTTTATCATATAACACATCTGGTTGATATATATGGATTATATACATATCATTTTCAATAGCACTTATAAGTTTAATAGCATCTTTTTCTTGAGTCTTTTTATAATCGATTTTCCAATATCCTACGTCTTTAAAATGCTGTTCTCCATCTAATTCGATTAATATTTTTTTACTTGGTATATAGAAATCATATGGTAATTTCAAAATATTTTTACACCACTCAAATTTGGCTTCACGAATTGTATTAGGGTATGTTTCTATTAACCATTTGTATAATTTATCTTCAGTTTTATTTCGACATTGTTGACACCATATACTATTTTTACTATATGTTATCCTTTGAATCCTATTGCAAAAATCATGACCATTTTCACAGATAAACCAGCACACTTTATCACTTCCCTTAAAAAGCATTCTTGGGATGGTATCGTTTTTTTCTACATTGAAATATTTAGATTTTTCATGTGACGCAAAGGATTTTTCAAAACATGTTTTACAATTTTCGTTTTCGCAAAGTTTTTTAGGTGGATTAGAACAATATGGACAGAAATAACCATTTGAAACATCTGCTAGAGTTATACTAAATTTATGTTTACAATTACAATAAAATATAAATTTTTTATTTGATGATTTAAACACCTCTCTAGGTCTTACTATGTTATCTTTGCTCCAATATTTAGCTTTTTCATGAGAAGCAAAAGATTTGTTATAACAATGATTACATTTTTTATTATCACACAGTTTTTGAGGAGGTTTTGAACAATATGGACACCATCTTCCTCTTACAATATGTGATGGACTAGAATCAAATGAATGCTCGCAATTATTGCATATAAACCAGAATTTTTTATTACTATTGTAAGATATTTTTTTTGGTTTTTTATTATTTTTTTCATAATCCCAATACTTAGATTTCTCATGTTCTGAAAATTTGGTCATTTTTATATTATTTTTAACCAGAGTTATTATTTAATTAAAAAATTCAATTTTTTGTTTATATTAATATACAAAATGTCTATGTCAAAGGATATCTACCAATTCACCGAAGACTTTGAGGAATTTAAATCCAAAGGAGGTCAACTTATATTCAGCTTTGGAGGAGCTGCTGGTGTTTATTTGGAATTACTTTTATCAGAATATAAGATGTTCGAAGAAATAGTCAAGGTCTTGGATAAGACTGGTTGTAGAGCATTAGACTGGGATATCGAAGGCGGAATAATAGGCGATGTCGCTACTAATACTAAACGAGCAAAGGTAATCAAACGTCTGCAAGATAAATATCCTGGACTCTACATTTCATATACGTTAGCGGCGGACAGATGGGGGCTCACACCCTTGGCAAAAAATCTATTAAAGAATGCCATCGAGAATGGTGTAAAGATCAATATGGTGAATATCATGGCAATGAATATCGGGCGAGTAGAAGCTGGAAAATGGGGCGAAGAGGCTATGAAAATGTCTGATGTCACAGTAAGTCAAATGAAGGATTTATGGCCTTCTCTTAATAGTAAACAACTTTATAAAATGTTAGGCATAACTGTGATGATTGGTCGCAATGACGATAGTTCAGTATTCCTAGAATCTGATGCAACAGTTATCGCTCAATACGCAAAAGATAAGAATATTGGGCTGCTTTCATTCTGGGCCATAAATAGGGACCAAATTGGTACAGGAGAGCTTGGTATTTATTCCCAAGTAAACACTAAGGATTTTGAGTTCTTTAACCGTATGAAAGCTATTATTGGCGTAGATGGTAAATTACCTAACTCATCTGATTCAAAGCCTACAGATCCAGGGGATAAGCCTACTGATCCACCTACCGATCCATCGAAGCCTCCATCTGATCCGCCAAAACCACCGCCAATAGATCCTAGTAGTCCAGTTATAAAAGATTGGACGCCAAGTACTTATTATAGAACTGGTTCGCAAATATCATACAAAGGATCTTACTATGTTGCAATTATCACACATCTTTCACAATTTGGCTTCGAGCCTTCAGATTTGACCACGGAACTTTGGCGTCAAATGGTTGCGCCTAAAGATCCAAATAACAGCCCTCCTCCTAAAGCTGAAGAATGGGTTGTTGGAAAAGAATATAAAGTGAACGATCGTATAATTTATAAGAATAAGCGGTATGTTTGCATCGAAGATCATACATCCACGAAATCGCCCACTCCTTGGGGATCTATGGGGACTTTATGGAGTAAAATTCCACGCCCAGATGGTAAGCCTGACGATGATAATTCTGACTCACCTTCGCCGCCTCCTGGAGGGGACAAACCTATTGTTTACTAGTAAATTTCACCACGCACTGTCAGAAAGTTTTGCTTTGATTGAATTCGCCAACTTTTCATCAGTAGATGAAGATACATAGATGATCCTAAATCCATGTACCACAATACTGACCAAAATCGCAAAAGAAGTTGTGATGACGACTACCAAAAATCGCAAGTCAGTAGTATACTTAACGATCTCCCAAAGCATTAATTGCCAAAGCATTTAATAGGAACAAAAAAATCATTTTTTTTTATATTTCATATACATGGATAATATATATAGATAATAAATATAAAATGAAATATGCTATTTTTATTATGACATTTCTATTATTTATAATAGAAGATTCATTAAATTTTAATGTAGGATATAGAAGTAGGTTATTAGAGCCAGAAAAAGAATTAATTACCCTAGATTTTCATTACTTCAATTTATATGTACCGGGATTATTTGAATTTGCTCAATTAATGTCTACTCTTATAACATTTAGTATCCTTAATGAAATTTTAGCATCTGCTTTACAAAAAATGGTAAAATGTGTAATTAGAATCTATTCGATTCTTCTTTTCTTATTTGCCTCAAAACTTTCTTGAGCTTGTAAAAAACCAGGCATACCCGGAGCATAATATATTTCTTCTAATTTTCGTTTAAGCTCATTAATTTCTTTAGATTGCTCTACTATAACATTTTTCATATCAATACCATCCAATTTTATTCCCCCCTCAAAATTCACATCTCCTTTAAATTCTACTTCATTGCTAAAGATTACACTTGGATTCTTAATAGTATCTACTATTTCAGTATTTATTGTAGTGAAATTTCCACCAACAGTTAAAGATCCGCCTACTATTAAATCTCCATTAATACTAAAATTCGCCGGTGGTTCAATATGCCCTACAATTCCACGTTCCATAATCAATAAATTCCTACTATTAACTCTAGTAAAAAAATAAAATTATGTTTATAATGTTTTTTATAAAGTTATTATAAATGGTATTAATGGATGCAAAAGTCTGGGCAAATGTGTACAATACTATAATCATATGTTTTTGCTAATTTAAATAAAAATCCATTTGTGATTTCTCTTAAAGTATCCAACTCATCAGTTATTTCATCAAAATATCTTTTTGGGTTAGAATTCAATCTATAAATTAAATCAATTGCAAGGCTTACAAATGTATCTAATATCCTTGCTTTCTCAAGCTTATATTCATAACTTTTATGCCTTTTTTGTATTTCGAATTTGAATTTATCTATAGAAATTTCATTTCTCAATAGTTTTTTACGCCATTCTAAGTTATCATTATGAGTTCTTAATAAACGCTGTACGTATTCTTCCCTAATATATTTTATACCCATCATAATATCATGTAAAAATAATTCATTTCTGAATGTTGTTGTTTGAACTTTGTGTTTATGTTTTTGAGGCTCATATTCATCATCATAAATATAGTAAGAAATCATTTTTGGCCCAGATGCTGATCCAGAAAAGAGAGTAAATCCTGGTAGATGCTTGTAATGTTCTATATCGAGAACGTGTTCTTTTATCTTGTAGATTTTATTACCGAAATTTATTTTATCTAATAAATTATGAATAAATCCCATATCTAAATCTCTTCCACATAATACGTCTCCTATTTCTCTTCTATTATTTGTTCCATTTTGTACATCCCGTGTATATTCTGGATTGTGTACAACTTTATGAATAATTTGCAAGGTATTCCATTTAAAAAATGTCTTACATGCTGTGCAATACATATCGCTACATCCATCAGTCTTCCATACATCTATATTGCATTTTGGACATGGTTTCGAGTTTGTATTATTCTTGATAAATTCTATGTTTTTAAGAACATTTGAATCACAGATATGATTTTCATCATTCATTACATTTTTACATTTATCGCAATATTGATTATGGCATAATCCGCATTCAAAATTTTCAGATAAATAACCTTGGCAATTTTCATTCGGGCATTTTTGTATTAAATTTCTTACATTAATTTGTCTCAGATCTTGTTGTAAATAATATAATTTTGATAACAGATCATTTCTAGGTCTAATAAACTTAATAATATTATCGTTCAATTCATCTCTCTTCCTTTTTAAGGATCGTATCTGATCATTTATATCATTTATTTCATTTTTAAAAGGTCTAACTTCATCATCAATTTTTTTAATCTCATTCTTTACTTCATTTATCTCATTTTCTTTAACTATGTATGCCTGAGTAAAAGGAAACAACATTTTTTCCTTTTCGTAAAGTATATTTTCTTTTAGTGACTTATATTCATTATTTATGAAACATTTTTCTAAGTTTTCATACAAGAAATCTCTAGTAAAAATATGTCTGCAATTCATACAGTTTGGCTCTTCGTTTTTTGATAACATATATGTCTTAAAACAAGTTCTACAGCACTCATAGCCACACTTACAAACAATCTTTTTTTTATTAGTTTTGTTATATTTTTCTGCGCATACCAAACAATTATTTTTTTCTTTACTTGATGACATCCTTTTGATATAGATATATTATAAGTAATATATAGAATAAAATTTATCTTTAATACAAAAAAAAACATTACGCGCAAATGATATATGCGAACACTGTTTCAATTTCTAAGATGTAATTGGGTGCAAGAATGAACAATTATTATTCTTGCAATTATTACCAAACCTACACGGAATTTTGTTCTTCTTCTCTTTTCCGTTAGGATGCGTGAAGGAACACTTCTCATTCTGGCACTCATCCTTATCTCGACAAGCTGGCCACGTTTTTTTCACCGGGGTAGAATGCGGAGTCTTCATGAAGTTGTTGATAGTACTCGAGTCTCGAGGATCCTTCAAATGGATTTTTTTTTCGATTAATATCTGCGCAACAGAGTTGAACAAATTCGTATCGACGCATACGGTTTTACCCTCTGCCTTATTCGTATAGTGTGCAAATTTCGACGCGGTTACTTGTTGATTCTCCGTAAGAAATGCATATTGATTCGTAATGATCGCCATCACGGACTGAGCATTGGATTTATCAATTTGTACGAACTTGGACATATGTGTGCACGATAGTTAGGAGTTGAGTTAATACTAAAAAAAAATTCAATTTTTTTAATTCTTTTTTTAATATGGAATTATTTATAATATTCTACAATTGAAATTACTTATAATTTTCATCAACGTATTTTTTAATCATCTCTTTTAGTTCGTTAAAATCAATATGATCACGGATTTCGCCTTTACTATTTAACATAAAATTATGTTTTTCTCTAAAAATTTCATTCATAATGTTTTCAGATATTCCAAATATCTTTTCGAAATATTTTCCTACTAACTCTTCTTCAAATCCATCCGGAAAAGTAAAATTTACAAGATTTTCAATCAATTCTTTTTTTGATACTAATGGCATCCTAATAAGCTATAATATAAATTTAATTTAAGTTTAATATAGTTTTAATATAGTTTTAATATAGTTTTAGGAAAATGAAAGACTATAAAGTAATAAAAAAATTAGGAAGCGGGGCATTTGCAAAAGTATATATGGTAAAAAAACATAAAAGAACATATGCAATGAAAAAAACACATCCAACAGAAAAAAATAATTATTATTCCATTAAAGAAGTTTTAGTATTGCAAAAATTACAAAAGTGTCCTAGAATTATTAATCTTGTTTCTCATAAAATTGAAGAAAATGAAAATAAATTATTTATTGAATATTTGGGAAACGAACTTCATGATGTAATAAAAAATTATCAAGATAATGAGGAGAATATTCCTATAAAAATCGTTAAACGGCTTACAAAACAAATATTAGAAGGCCTTATAATATTGGAGGACAACAATATTTTACATAATGATTTGAAACCAGAAAATATACTCTTTACAAGAAAACTAAATGATATTTTTACTATAACCTGTAAGGAATTTTTACAAAAAGTTTTTAAAATATTAAAATCAAGAAATAAGCATATTATCGAACATACAAAAAATCAATATTCTACTTTAAGAGAAATGCTTTTATTAAAAACTGAATTAAAAATATCTGATTTCGGTAACGCAGTTTGTGAAGAAATACTAGAAGATGAACCGGATGCTATGGATTATACTATCGCTACACGATACTATAGATCACCAGAAACATTGCTAAAAATCCCTTATTGGACAAAATCAGACATGTGGTCTTTAGGATGTATAATCTATGAAATGCTTACCGGGGATGTTTTATTCGATCCTCACCGAGATAATAATATGTCTATTAATAGTTATCATATAGCAATAATGCTCAAAACATTTGGAGAAATCCCTACAAATATTCTAAAACAAGGAAAAAAGACTAATAAGTATTTTTTAAAGGATGATGTCATAGGAGATTATATTTTTAAATTCAGGTATTTAATAGGTCAGTCAGAGACTCTTTTCGACCATCTTATTAAAAATGGATTAAATGTTAAAGATGCTAATGAATCTTGTCAGTTTTTATTGAATATTTTTCGTTATGATCCTGATAAAAGATTTTCACCTCATTTAGCTCTAGAACACGAATGGTTAAAATAATATAAAAAAATTGAATTTTATAGGATATATAAACCTCTAATCATAAATGAACAATTTTGCACTAGCAGATTCTATTTTCAAAATTATGAGACAAATGGAAGACCTGAGTAATTCAGGCCTCTTAAATTATGAATCTTACAATTTACTATTATCTGCGAAAACATATATATCATCTATTTATCATAAAACTATTATAATTCCTTTAACTCAATCTCATATTTATGGAATCCATACAAAATCAGTATTTTATAATCAATATCCTATACAAACTTCAGGAAGTATTGCTTATATTCCCGGGCAACAAGATAGATTATCTTATAAGTCTGTTGCGGATATTAACAATATAGAAACCGGTAATAAAATAGCTACTGATCCTCGAAAAAGGAAGAGAGAAGAATATGAAGAACATATTATATTATCACAAGATAAAAATAATCAGCAAAAAAATACTGCGAATCTTGTAGAAGAAGGGCAAATTAGTATATATGATACTGATCCTTATTTGATTAATCCCCGCGATCTAATTAACATAGATGTCACAAAAATACAAAAAAAATATATATATGTACATGAACGTTTTGATATTAATAGGCATAATCTGATCTCAGAAATTCCAAAAAAATTTTACAATTCTTCTTATACAAAAAATGGATTAAAATTATACTTTATTAAATCTAGGTATGGAGATTATAAACCATATAAATTCTACGATTACTACGTTGGACAAAATGGATTTCTTTACCATTTTAATAATGAAGCCGGATGTATAATTCCTGCTATATATAAAAATTCATTTCATAAATGGAAATATTAAAAAAAATTGATTTTTTTTTCTATATAAATCCTATGACCAGCTCAATCGAAACTTTGACTTTCGCGACAAACAAATTGCGAACAATTTTGGACCAAGTTGATGAATTATCGTCTTTGGGTTCTTTGGATGAAGAACCCAAAAAGATTGTTGGTTTTGCTAAAACCTACCTGTTACATTTGAGCAATAGGATTCATACGATATCTCAAATAGAATTTTTGAGAGAAAGTTTGAGTAATCAGATGTATTATGTGGACAAGAATATCAAACAGCTTTCTATTCCAGATAGTCCAACAAAAGCTACTGATCCTAGAAAACGCAATTTAGAACAAGGCGAGATAGAATCAGATACACTAAAAGTTGAAAGACGTGGATTTTCTAAGTCTATATATGAAGTAGAACCCAAGTATCTTCTTCCTCATGATCTGAAGAGTATCGATGTGCGAAAAATTCGATCCTATCATATATTCATTCATAGGAAATTCAATTTGAATCCAAATGTTCTAAAAGAAATTCCTAATGAATACAAAGATTCTGTGTACAACAAAAATGGGATCAAATTGTTCTTCATCAAAACTTCTGATCGGGGAATTCGTCCTTATAAGTTTCATGAGTATTATGTTGGCCAAAATGGATTTCTGTATATGTATTTGAAAGAAATTGATTGTCTAGTTCCAGCTATTTACGACAATAATTTCCATAAATGGAAATAGTACGATTTCGCACTCCTTAAATTATTTTTTTTTAAATTTTAATAGTTATTAATATATACATTTATACGTTTATATGTCAGAAAAGAAGAAAATATATATTCTTGGGGCTGGGGTCGGTGGTTTGTCTTTTGCACATGAATTATCTAAGTTTTCGGATATTTTTGACATTACTATAATCGAACGCAACTCATGGATTGGGGGACAGGCCGCATCTGTATACAAAGATGATGGAGAACATTCAGAGTTATGTTTCCATGCGTTCAGTTCGTCCTATTTGAATCTTTTGAATATTATGGACGAAATAAAGGATGAAGAGGGTATTAAGCTCATATCTCATTTAAAACCACTAGATAAATTTATTTATGGTAATGATCAAACAAATTACATCGAATATACAAACTCATTTATAACGGAAGATTTCACAAAATTTCTTTCTGGATATAAGAAATTATACAAAGAGGATATTCCTTTAGTAGAAAAAATAAAACTTGTATCAATGTATATTTATGCGTTGTCTATTTCAGAAGAACGTTTGCAGGATTATGATTCTATTTTATGGAAAGATTATGTCTCTGGTATGTCAAAAAGGGTTAAAAGATGGATTTTAGACAGTACTGCTATTTATCTCGGTATGGATTATAGTAAATTAAGTACTCATTTTATGTTTGATTTAATGAGAAAATCGTCACAAGTTACAAAACTACCAAATGAACATACGTTTTATTCATTGGATGGATCAATGTATACTTATTTATTTAAACCGTGGAAAAAACATCTTGAAAAAAATGGTGTAAAATTTATGATGAACACAGAGGTGATAAAAATAAATTACACGGATGAACTTACTGAATTAGATAATTTGGAAACAATGGAAGATCTTCCTCAACATACTGGAAAATTTATTACATCAATTGACATTATTAAAGGAGGGGAAAATACCAATCTACTGGGAGATTACTTTATAAATGCTATGGATGCAAAAAACTTAGCAAGTTTATATCCTTTGGATAGCAAATTTCCTGAACTATATAATAATAGTAGACAAATTCAATGTCAGGTACTATTTTATTTACCATATAAACTTCAACCTATTGGAACACCACCCACTATATTAATATCACCGGATTCCCCTTGGTTCTTAATGACTCGTATTGAATCCGATCTATGGGAGTTAGAAGATAAGGAATTACTATCATGCGGTATCGGTATATGGGATGTAGAAGGTTATAATGGAAAAAAAGCTATAAATTGTAATAGAGCCGAGTTGGCTATGGAATGCTGGACACAGATTATCAAAAGTCAGCATAACCTAAAGTTATCAGATGAATTGCCTTCTTGGGATATCTGGGATAGCTATGTATTCAATGAAAAAACCGGAGAAATGGATACATTTGAACCAAAGTTTAGCAATAATGTAAATACCCTTTCATTCAGACCTTCATTTACAGATTCTGTATTTTCTAATATGTATCATGCTACTGCATATACACGCACAGAAACTAACATATATAATATGGAAGGAGCAGCGACTTGTGGCGTAGAATCGGCTCGTTTACTAATAGAAAAACATACTGAAGTAAAATTCCCTTCTGATGTCTCTAAACCAAATGTTTTCTTGCGATTTATCAGATTTGTTGATTCTTTGTTGTTCAAATTATGTTCTTCTGTTAAACAACTTTTCCAAAAAAATTGAATTTATTTTTAGTAATATCTTGTATAAAGCTCGAACGATATATTGATGATGAACAATTTTGTAAATTCAGTTAGTAAAAAATCTTTATCAGATGATATATTCAAAAACTTAAAAAATGAATTAAATCTGGACAAACAATTAGATTCAGAAATTAAAAAAATGGATTTTGATTTGAAACTTCGATGTATTAAAACTGGAAAAGTTATAAATTTTGATGAAGTCAATCGCGATTTGGGTAAATAAATTTATTTTTTTGATTGTTATAATTTTTTGATTGGTCATTTGTGAAGTTTTGGACCAGGATGAATGGCTTATGAAGTATAAAATTTTTTTTTTAATGAAAAATTGAATTTTATTTTGGAAGAAGGATAGAAAATATAGATTTTAACTATTTTTTATAAAAAATAGTTAAATAATTTGGGGTATGATTACAATGTAGTATTTAAAGATTATGATCAATATTATAAAAAGTTTAGTATTTATTATATTCGTTCATTCAAAATTATTCATTAAATGCCTAAAATTCTCGTATATAACATAATAATTGGGATTAATTAATATAATAAAGATAATTATATATAAAAATTATATATAATTTTTCATTTTTAATTAACCCCATAACAAAATGTCCATTAAATGTACTAAATGCAATAAAAAATTTAAATCTGATTATTTATTGAATAAACATTTGAATCAAAAAGTACCATGTGATTCAACTATAAAATTTATTTGTAATAAATGTAAAAAGGAATTTAAATCAGATTATCATCTTCAGAGACACAATAGTAGAAAAACTACTTGTGTAAATGAGATTATCGAAACTAATAGTAATTCTATGATCCTATTAGAAATTGAAAAAGAAAAGACGAAACGCGAGTTAGAAAAACTTAAATTAAAAATTGAATTAGAGAATAAAAAACAACAAACTATAGAAAAAGAGTATGAAAACAAAAAAGAAGAAATTGAATTAAGAAGACTTAAGAATCTAGAAATTGAACAAACTAAAACAGATAGAAAAGGAACTGTAAGTGATTGTTGTTATGTTATAACAAATGAAGTTTATGAGAAAAATAATATGTTTAAATTTGGTAGAACGGCTTGTTCAAAAAAAGAATTAATATCATGCTATTCAAGAGGACTTCCTAATCCGAAAATCCTACTATTTTATAAAACTGATACAGCAACTCAAGACGAATTAAATATACTAACTTATCTCAAAGAATATAGAATTGATGGCCCTAATAGAAAATCAGAATGGTTGAAAATAGAATTTGAAATCTTGAAAAATTATCTCGAAGAATACTTTAAAAATTCTATAATAAATGAAAATGAAAATGAAAATGAAAAAAATGGTTATGACATGGATATGGAGAATATAAATATTACAAATTGCTCAATAATCTGCAATGCTTGAGATCTAGGAATGCGGTGAAGTAAATTTTTTATTAAAAAAAACGTCTATCTCATTATAAAAAATTTTTTTTGTCTGGAGTTTTACTTATAAAATCACTTACTATATATTTTTTAGCTTGTACTTCCACATAATTATAAAATCATTTTTTGATTATATTGTGTTTATTAAATATATTGAGCTTTTATTATATTAATAGAATGTATACTAGAGTTCCATACATTATAAACTAAATCAATATTGTAAAGTATTTTCATAATGATATAAATATTATATAAAGTTGTTATAATAGAATATTATAGATATCGATGGGCGTATGTTAATTATAATTTAAATTAATATTTTAATATACACAAAAAAATAAAAATGATCTAAATATAATTTTTATATTATTATATAAAAAATGAATTTCGCTTGTGAAGTTTGCCATAAAACTTTTGCTAAAAAGGCAAATTTAACGAGACATTTACAAAGAAAAGATCCATGTAATATTGTTATAGATTTACAATGTAAAAGATGTAAAAAAATATTTCAATCACAATTTCATTTAGATAGACACAATAATAGAAAAAAAGAATGTGCTATAATAGAATTAAACAGTCCAGATCATAGTAATAATAGGACAGAACTTTCTAAGGAAAAAACAAAACAATATGAATTAAAATTAAAAGAAAAAGAATTGGACAAACAGCGTGAATTAGAAAAAACAAAACAGTTAGAATTAAAGATTAAAGAAAAAGAATTAGAAATTCATGCACAAAAGGAATTAAAATTATTAGAAATTCAAGCTCAGAAGGAATTGAAATTATTGGAAATTGAGGCATTAAAATTAAGAAATGAATCTAGAATTAAAGAAGAAGAGATGAAAACTGAGCGTAAAGAAAAAACTACGCATGTTATTAATAATATCGAAACCATAAATATACAAAATAATTTTATACAACAAATAAATATGACATATGTTACTGATAAAGTATTATGTCTAGAAACTCAGAATTTTAATAAAACTATTGATGTGATTTATAAAAGAAAAATTGACCAAGAAAATGATTTCAATATTTATTTATTCAATAATTCAAAAAGTATTAGAGATTTTATATCTACATTCCTTAAAATGATTTTTAACACTGAAAAATTTATTAATATGAAATGTTTATTTTATAACAAAGAATTAGATAAATTTTTCGGAATTTTTCAAAATCCAGAGACAAAAGAAGTAAGACAAATTGATTATGAAAAATATATAGATTGTTTATTCAGGCCTCTTTTAATAGAATTATTTAAAAATATAGAACAATATTGTAAAGAAACTAAAGAAAACACCGACCCAAATGATATCATTGGATACACAAAATATATCGATATCACATCGGGTAGATCGGTGACTTTAAAATCTTTAGAAAATATGTCGAAGGATATATTATACGACGGATATATTCTTTCTAAAGATGATTATAATCAAATTATAGTAAAGTATAATAAAGGAATAAAATTACACGCATAAGTAGATTATTTACAACATGGTTTGCAAAGTTTAAGGCCGGGAGTAAAAAATTGATTTTTTTATTCTAAATATAATCCCCAATAAATATAATAATGGGAGGAATTGAATGGTATTGTTCTGAATGCAACGAATATAGTTTGATTAAGGATCACTGGCATTGCGATCTTTGCGAAAAGAGTTTTTGCGAAAATTGCCTAGAAATGTTATCGGAATGCATTGTATGTCGTAATATATTTTGCAATGAGTGTGGGGATAATGATGTGTGCGACGATAATTCTGAAATATTGGAACAAATTAGTAATTATTCACGTTCTATTACAAATAATTATCCTGATAACTCGCATAACTTTGCTCATCATTTAGCTGTAAGAAAAAATGTTATAGCTATTGGAGAATCTATGCATATATATCCTTCAGAACTATTCTTTCTGGAAATTGCTGCATTATTACATGATATAGTAGATCATAAATATTGCCACCCAGAACTCCCATTAGAAAAAAATTATACAGAAAAAGTAAAAGATTTAAAAGAATTTCTCAAGCATATTAATATCCCTGACTATTGGATAAAAAGGATAATTATATGGATTTCTAATATTTCTTATAACCAAGAACTAAAATATGGATATCCAGAAATACCAAAAGAAGATATTAAATTCAGAAATATACTTTCTGATGCAGACAAATTAGAATCTTTAGGAGAGACAGGAATTCTAAGATGTATAGAATATTATAAATTCAAAAATCCTGCTTATACTGAAGCAGAATTAAAACATCATGTAAAAGAATTTATTGAAACTAGGTTATTAACTCTTGATAATTATTTTAGGACTCCATTAGGAAAATCACTCTCCTTAAAATTAATCGATCAGACTAAAGAAATATATAAATTTTATGAATAAATAAATTCTCGAATAAAATTATTTAAGAAATTTTTTATTTTTTATTTTTTATGGTATATTATTTATAATTTTTAATGACTACAATCTTTACAAAATGATTGAAGTTTATTCTTATTTATATCATCATATGAAAATTTAGACTTTGGTAACCATCTTTCGAGTTCATTAATATGATTATGTGGACATCTTTTGAAATTTTTTGTTTCTATAATTTTTGCTTTTTTATATATATCATTATTATTTAATTGTTTTAATTCACTTATAATTTTATTAATTTTTCTTTCTTTATCTTCTTTGTTTTTTGAATCTTTGAATTTTTTTGATCTTTTAATACAATTAAACTCAAAAACAATGTCATTAATAAATCTATCCAATCGAGATTTAACACATTTTTTGCAACTAGTATGAAATACATTGTTAGGAAGTTCATCATAATCATCTCTATGATATAATTGTCCGCATGTATTGCATTTTATCCCATTTATTCCATCTGAAAATATTTCTGAATCTTGGATAATTTTTAATTCTGTCATATCTGAATCCAGTTCTAAAGTATCATCAGGTTCTTCTTTATTTTCGATCATATCTTTAGATAAATCTAATGGTTCAGGTGTTTTATTTAGAGATTGCTCAAATTCTAAATTATCAATAATTAGGTTATTTAGTTCGAATATGAAACAATCATTAAAGTTAGAGCAGATATAGTCTACATATTCATATAAAAGTTTCCAAGGTAGTACAATTATTTCTCTATTTTTATCTTCTTTAAACTTTTCTAGTAATTTTTTAAGCAATGTTTCTAAAACTCCCATCATACTAGTTTTATAAATATATACATAATAATAACTATCTTGTTTTGATCTACCAATTTGATATCCATTCATTCGAGGATTAAGACTCTTAGTACTACCGATTTTATAATAGTTATATTGACTATATTGCTTTGTTGTAGCTATATAAATCCAACCATCTATCTTAATTTGTTCAGATTCTTTAATATGTGTAGTTAATTGAAGGTTCTTGCTCTCAGAGATTTTTAATGCTTTTTCTTTATCTTCTAGTTCTTTATCTTTAATTTGTAATTGTTCTAAATATTTTTCTTGGCCTATTTTTCTGATCGAAGGAAGTACTTCTTCAAAAACCCAATCTTGAAATCGAATTGCTTCTTCTTTCTTACTTTTCATTATAAGTTCGTATAATCCTGCTTCATTTATATAAATACTGTTTAAATCATTATATGATAGACCCGAATGATTGGCGGGTCCGAAAATATTAAGTAAATCACTTAAAATCTTTTTATTTTTATCACGTACGTGATCTCTAATTGCTTTGTCTGTATCTTTATATCCTAAGCTTTTTGCTGTAATTTTTGCTTTAAACCATGGTTTATCAGGTGTACCTATAATATTTATTTCATTTTCAGAGAATTTAAAGACTTTGTCAATCATAACTATAGACATTTTTAACTAAAAATAATTTTATTTATATAGTAAGTATAATTTGTATTTATATAATAATTGTATAATTTTTATTCAAAAAATAAATAAATAATTATGGTTGAATATATATGTTATAAATGTAATAAAAAATTTACGCATAAAGGGTCATATGACTATCATATTAATAAAAAAAATCCATGTGTTCCGCCAAAAGATAAAATACAAGAATTAGAAGAAAAGATAAATGAAATCAATGTGAAACTTAATAAATTATTACAGAAAAAAGACGAATAAGAAGCTATGTAAGAATCAAAAATAATTCTAAAATATTCTCCTTTTTATCAAGAATTAAAACGCCATGTAAAAGAATTTATTGAAACCAGATTATTATTTTTAAGCGATTATTTCAGAACACCACTAGGTAAATCGATTTCTCTAAAATTAATAGACCAAACTAAAGAAATATATAAATTTTATGAATGAATAAAATCTATAATAAAATTATTTAATCATTTTTTTATTTTTTATAACATTTTATTTATAATTACATATATATATATAAGATACTAATTAACGCTAAGAAATGTCTGTTTTTAGATACCTAGACACAGAAGAATTAGAGGTAAGAAATCCTCTATTTTTATTGCATACTGAGAGCGACAACACTTTTACAGATATACATGATATTGGTTTTGTTGGGCAATATTATGATGGGGCAAATATTGTATATACTGGTCTGTTCAGAGATGCATCCGATTCTGGAAAATATAAACTTTTCGAATCTTTACAGGTTTTGCCAACTGTAGATACTGGTGTTGTTAATACGGCCGGTGCAGGATATGCACTAGCTTC
>JACCDZ011407630.1_pt1 | contig 27122 bp, 40 predicted proteins | sample 7449551 | NCBI WGS metagenome assembly JACCDZ01 (sample SAMN15323452, study PRJNA562643) | freshwater metagenome | isolation source: river surface water | place: USA:Blue River Watershed | collected 2017-08-18 | reverse complement strand
TAGCGTCCGGCAGATTATCCGCGCTCCGAAGCGTGAGCACAGCCGCAAGCCCGATGAGCAGTATGACGCGCTCGATGCGCTCTATGGCGCAGACATTCGCCGGCTAGAACTGTTTGCTCGGCAGCAGCGGCCCGGCTGGATTGCATGGGGGAATCAACTCGGGGCGTTTGACAATGCATAAGCGGACTTGGAAAAACGTCAGGCCAGCGTTTGTGATTGGCCGCGTCTGCATCATCATTTTAAAAGATCAAACGGTCGCATATGTCGATGCCGAGGACTACAAAAAGGTGGCCAATCGGAACTGGTCATTTTCCGGCACCAAAGTATCCAGCGGATTGGGTTGTCTTCATAATGTCATACTGGGCCGACGCGAAGGCTTGATCGTCGATCATATTGACGGCGATGTAAGAAATAATCGCCGATCAAACTTGCGGTATGTGACCAAGCGCGAGAACGCTTGGAACCGATCCCTTTCATCCAAAAATTCCACTGGCTTTAAGGGCGTCTCCTTTCGCAAGGATCGCGGCACCTATCTGGCTGCGATCAGAGTCACCGGCCGTCTAATCAAAATTGGCACCTTTAAAACTCCCGAAGAGGCCGCGCAGGCATATGACCGTTCAGCCCGCAAGCATTACGGCGAGTTTGCTTGCCTCAACTTCCCCGAAACATTTGAGCAAGCTGTCACGCGGCGCAAGTTGGGAGCCGCAGCATGATTGGGCTGACCGCAAAGCAGGCCGATGTCCTGCATTATGTCGCCGGATACCTTGAGGCGCATGACGGCATCAGCCCGACCTATCAGAGCATCTGCGACGCGCTGGGCATCGGCAGCAAGAACACTGTCGACCGGCACCTTAATCAGCTTGAGGCTTCCGGCCTGCTGACCCGCATGAAGCGGCGCGAACAGGCAATCGAAATCATCTGGCCCGTCGCGATCCCGCGCACGCCTGAAGGCGCGCCCCTGTATTTCGTGAGGATCGCGCGATGAGCGGCAAGATGGTGTGGGACGGCCGGACCAACTCACGGCTGAAGAAGCTGCTCAAGGCCGATTGCAGCTATCGTGAAATCGCGGGCATTCTCGGCTGCTCGCCATCAGCGGTTGGCGGCCAGGTGCATCGCCTCGGGCTCACCACGCAACTCGCCAAGGGTCGCCGGCCGCGCGCCGCCAACTTCAAGCCGAAGCCCGGCGACAGTCTTGAGGGGCTATTCCTGAACGGCGAGCCGCTGGTCTTCGCCGACACCTCGCCGCCGTGCGCCCGATGCGCTGTTCGCGAGGACGCTCACGACGATCACGGCTGCGGTCAGTTCGCCGAAGAACTCAGGGTGCGTTCAAAATGAGCCGTTACGAAAACGTCGACGAGCTTTGGAAACAGGCCGAGCGCGAAGAATTGCGCAAGGTCATCGCTGTCCTGCCCGATCCGAAGCGGGTCGCCGAAAGCCTACGTGAAGCCTCGCTGCTGGCGCTCATCAATGCCGAGCGGACCAAGTTCGGCGATTACATGCTGCTGCCGTCTCAGCGGCGGGGTGCGACGGCCAGAGAGCTTGTCGAGGCGGGCGTTGTCGAAGTCGGCGGCGTGTTCATCGGCACCTTCGGGATGAAGGTGCGGCGCGAGGCCATCGCGATGCAGCGGGAGGGTCTGCTGTGATCGAAAGCAAGCCATCGCAGGCCGAAGTTTTGCAGGCATGGGAAGCGCACCGCACCATGCAGATCATCCTCGGATCGACACCGCATCTTCGTGACAACCCGTTCTTCATGGCGCTGGCAGACACGGCCTCTGCGCGCTTCCAAGAGCATTACCGGAAGTGGGCCAAAAAATGAGCGACCTGCCACAGAACCTTGAGCTTGAAGCGCAGGTGCTCGGCATGATGCTCGCGCACAACGAGACGATTGATGCCGTCGCCGACCTGCTGAAGCCCGAGGATTTTTCCGAGCCGCTGCACCAGCGCATCTTCGCATCGGCGCTGCACCAGTTCTCGACCAATGGCGTCAGCAATCCAGCGACCTTGTTCGGATTGTTCAAGGATGACCCGGCGCTGAAGGATCTCGGCGGCCCATCATACCTGATGCAGTTGACGGCGCTTCAGACCGGGATGCTTGACCCGCGCGGCATCACCGCTCAGCTTGCCGATACCGGGCGTCGTCGCCGCATGGTCGAAGGCTTGCGGGACGCGATTGCTGCCGCCTCGGATGCCCACACGCCGCTTGGCGAGGCAGTCGGGCTTGCAGATGACGCGATCGGCGAGCGCGTCGTGCAAGCCGTTAAGGATCACAGCGCCGAGGACTGCTTTGACCTGATGATTGCCGGATATGGTCGGCAAACGCGCGGGGTAACTTGCGGACGCATCAAGTGCCTCGACGAAGCCATGGGCGCGCTGGCGCCGGGAAGCATGAACGTGATCGCTGCACGCCCTGGCATGGGCAAGACCGCTGTTGCCCTGTCCTATGCCATCGGCGCTGCCGAGCAAGGCTACGGGGTTCTTCTCATCAGTCTTGAGATGCCCGGCGAGCAACTCGCACAGCGCATGGCCGCTGATATGCTCTATGACACGCTTCGGGTGCCCTATGAGCGCATCCGTGACGGCAATCTCGAAGATCACGAATACAAGGCCATCCAGCGGGCCAAGAACAAGGTTGGCGAGCTGCCGCTGCGCATCGCTACCGGAAGCTCGCTGGCGGTTGGGCGTCTTGCATCGCTGATCCGGCGCACCAAGCGTCGTTTCAAGGCGCACGGCGGCTCGCTTGACCTTGTGATGGTCGATTACCTGCAACTGCTGAAAACTGATGTCAGGCTGAAGTCTGAATACGAGACCATCAGTGAAATCTCGACCGCGCTGAAGTCGATGGCCATGGATAATGAGGTTGCCCTCATCGCCCTTGCCCAGCTCAGCCGCGAGGTCGAGAAGCGCGACAACAAACGTCCAGTGCTCAGCGATCTCAGGTCAAGCGGCCAGATTGAGCAGGACGCAGATGTGGTGCTCTTTCTGCTCCGGGAAGAATACTATCTGCTCAAGGATGAGCCCCCGCGCGGTCATGACAAGTGGGCGGAATGGCAGATGGCCTTGGCCGAGGTCCGCGACAAAATCCGCTTCATCTGCGCCAAACGCCGCAACGGTGTCGAAGGCACCCAAACCGGGCAGTTCTATGGCGAGTTTCAGGCGGTGCGCGGATGAGCCAGAAGCCCGCCGCAATTCCCCTGTTCGCCGACGCATATCTGGCGGATACGACGCACCTCACGACCGAGGAACACGGAGCATACCTCTTGCTGCTCATGGCGGCATGGAGACAGGATGACTGCGGCCTGCCGGACGATGACCGGAAGTTGGCGCGGATCACCGGCCTTACCCCGCGAAAGTGGGCAGCGATCAGGCCGACAATCATGGAGTTCTGGCATGTCGAAAATGGCAGAATCTACCAATCTCGGCTCCGCAAAGAACACGACTTCGTGTGCAAAAAAAGTGAGGCAAATCGCAAAGCGGCCGCATCGCGCTGGAGCAAGCAAGATACTGAAAAATCTAGTGGTAACGATATGCGTTCGCATAGCGACCGCAATGCCCCTCCACCTCCACCTATAGAAGATACTGACGTATCTTCCCCCCCAAAGCCCCCCAAGGGGCAGGGGAAGATTGGCTTACCGGAAGACTGGTCTGCACCGGCCATCGCCGACCTGCCCCCGCAAGCCAAGCAATGCGCAGGTCAGTGGCCGGATGGTGCCTATGCTCGCCATGCCGAAGCGTTTCACAGCTACTGGCGATCGAATGGCAAGAAGATGACCGACTGGCGCCTGACTTGGGCGAACCGGGTTATCTCGATCCACGATCAGGTGATGCGCAACAGCCAGATGACGGCCCGCTTCGGCTCTCCGGAACCCAGTTCATCCAATCCCATGGTTCAACGCATTCTCAGAGAAAGGCAGCACCAATGAAATTCATCAAGCGATGCCTGGCCCGACGCCGCCTCGCCGCGTCGATGAAGCCTTGCCCTGAACTGCGGGCGCGCCGGCTGTCTCAAATGTCGATGGAGCGGAAGGCGCGATACCTGCGCAACATCAACGCGATCAACGCTGAATTGGAAGGGCTGTGACGATGAGCGACTTTCGTATCGAAGAAACCCCGTGGCGCGTCGATGACATGGCGCTGGCGATGCACACTTTGCCGCCGAGCGGGGTGACTGCTGGCCGGTTCCTGACTGTCGCTGCTGTCGTCCAAGGCTCGCGTGAGCTTGGATTGCTGTTCCGCGAAGTCGAGTGCCCAAAGGCGTATCTGGCCTTTGCTGCCGCCGCCTTCCTCAAGGTCACACCGCCCCGCGACCTGATCGAACAGGAGCGCCGCGAGCAGGCCCCGGTTGAACTGATCGCTTACGGCTATGGGGAGCCGTGGCAATGAGCGCCCCGACCCGCGAGCAACTGGCGCGCGTCCACTATCTGCGGATGAAGGCGCACTTCGACAAACGCTGGGCCGACGACAACGCCTTCGCTGAAGGGCAATGGCCGCAGGACGACAAGCAGTGGCGGCAGACCGATCATGGCGCGCCTTGGGGCAGCAACGTCCACATGGCCCGGTGGCATTGGAAGCTGGCGCATGAGATCGTCGCTGAGGTGTCGGCATGAGCGGCTTCGACTACATCAACCGCACCTATGGCCTCTCTGTAAAGCGCGGAACCCGCGTCCGATACACTGGCGATGATGCGGCCCGTAAAGTTGGCGGCAGGCTTGGGACAATCACTGACACGAATGGCGCGCACCTGCGCATCCGCATGGACGGGGACAGTTTTTCTCAGCCCTATCACCCGACTTGGGAACTTGAGGTGCTGCCATGACGCACACCGGATCCTTGACCCGCTACGCCCCTCGAATGCGCGATGCCGACCCGAACGGCGCACACCGCATCGCGAAGCGGCAATGGCATGAGCAGGGAGCGATCGTGCTGCTGCCCGACCAGATCGCGCGGCTGCCGTGGCAGGATCGCGAGTTGGTTCGCGCCATCGCCGCCAAGCAATACGGCCCTCGGAACGGAGCGAAGTGAGCATGAAAGATCAGACCATCCGTCCGCCCGTCAGCGCCGCCGATGCCAAACGAAACGAGCAGGCCCGCGTGAAGGCCATGATAGAGCGCGACAAGCAGGACCGGATGCGCGAGATTGAGCGCGCCGCCGCTGAAATCGAACTCGCATCCGGCAAGACTGCCTACGTCAAGGAAACCGTGATCGAGCCGACGCCCGAATGGTTTCAGCACGGGGATAGCCAGGCGTTCACACCGGAAGTGCCCGACCGCACCAGCATCGTGCTCAAGACGGTGCGCCGGGTCCGGGTGCCGATTATCTTGCGGATGCTGCACCGGGGCCAGATCGACAATGACGAGTATCGGGCGCTGAACTGGTATTCGGAATGCTACGAGCGCGCCGGGCTTCATGGCACAATCCCCAGCGTGCAGATCGGGCGTGAGGTTTTCGGCGGCGGCCCTGACCGAGTCCTTTTCACGGAGTCGCAGCAACAGGCGCAAAAGCTGCTTCGCGAGGTGAAATCTGAAATTCCCAAGCACATGGTCCGGTTTTTCGAGGCTGTGGTTATCGACAATGTGCCCATCACGCGAGCTTCGCGCTTTATCAGAACAAAACCAGCTAACGCATTGAAACCGTTCAAGCAATTGGCCACTGCGGTGACTGCAAAAGCGGAAGCTCTGGGAATTCTTGCATGATCGGCAATTTTTTCGTAATAGATCGACCCATCCGAATTGCGCGCCCACGCGAGACAGGCCGGACGGCCGGGCGCGCAGTTCACCCCCACACCATCACGGAATCCTGACGCATGGCCCGACCTGGTGCCAGCGAAGAGACACGTATCCGCAAGCTGAAGGATGCGCTTCAGCGGGCGAGAACAAATTACACGCCCGGCGAGATGATCGGCCAGCGCTCTATGTGCGAACTGGTCGGCGTCAGCCATGCGACCTTGCGCGAATGGCTGGACGATCCCGAGGTTGAGGCCAGCGGCGCATTCAAGCGCGGCGGGCGCGGCCACGGCTACGAGTTCGATCCCGTGCTCACGATCTGGGTGCTGCTCTGGTATTTCGAGCGCAGGCGGGCCGATAGCATCCATGCTAACGCTCGCATAAGAGGGATGGTTGTCGGCGATAAGCTCGCCGATGCGCCGCCCGAGATGACGATGCGCGATGTGAAAGAGGCGATGCAGGTCAGCCTGCAAATTCTCGCCGCCGAAAAGGAATCGGGCAAGCTGGTCGATGCGACCGAAGCTGCCGCCACCTATCGCAATTTGCTGCTGTCCATCCGCGACACGCTGCTCGGTTCGCCGCAGCGGCTTGATCCGACGAATGCTTGGCCGACCGAGTTCAGGGAGATGTTCGATAATGCCTTGTCCGATTGCTTGGTTGCGCTGCGCCAAGCCGGGCAGGACGTTCTGAGCGAGGCCGATGCAGCTATCACCGCACGTCCTCATGCACCGGCTGACCGATCTGGCAGCCGGAAAGCGGCTGGCCGACGCACGGGCGCTGGCGCGAAAAGAATTGGATCTGCTTCAACCGCCTGAGAAGATCAGCACGGTTGAATGCGCTGAAAAATACCGGCTGCTGCCCGGCCAAGAGGCTGGGGCCGTTGTCCGCTACGACCGGATGCGGACGCCCTACAATGTCGGGCCGATGTCGTCGCTCGACGATCCGAAGTGCCAGATGCTTGTGATGGTGAAGCCGTCGCGATCAGGTGGCACGGCGGTTGCTGAGAACTACCTGTTCAAGCTCATCAAGTTCGGCCCGATGACCCATGTGTCTTGGGCGCTGAACAGCGATGAGGCCGTCACCGATTACGTGCGTAACGTGGTGCGGCCGATGTTCGACCTTAACCCGGACCTTGATGGCCGGGTCGGCAAAGAGCGCGGCGAGAACACAGACAGCTACAAGCTAGTGAGTGGCTATCCGGTTGAATGGCTGAGCGCCAAGGATTCGACGTTCCGTAACCGGCAACCGGGCTTCATGTGTCTCGACGAGACGGACGCCTGGGCGAAGAAGTGGGCGGCGTCACCGCGCGTCCAAATCGACGGCCGGCAGAAGATGCTGGGCAATCGGCGCAAGGCCGCGCTGATGTCTCACCCCGATCTCGGCTATCAGTCGGGCATCGGGTCTGCGTTCGAAGATACGAGCCGCGGCATCTACGTGATGACCTGCCCGGAATGTCTGGGCCATGCCGCCGCCTACGCGACGAAATACTGGGATGATGTGCCGCAGTTCAAGCTGCACTGGACCCGCAATGAAGAACTCCCGGTCGATGAGCGGGTGAAGCTGGCTGAGACATCCGCGGCGGTGCTCTGCCCGCATTGCGGCACTTGCCTGACCGATCAGCAGCGCCGCGACATGGTGGATGCGGCCCTGACCCGCAACGACAACAGCCGCGACGGCTGGATGCACCGGGGGCAGCGGCTCGATCCTGAAGCCGGTGTTGTCGGCGAACCGGACGCGCACACCGCGCACGGATACTGGGTGCATGGCATCATGCTCAAGACGCAGGACATCGCCAAGCTGGCGCGCGATTACGAGCAGGCGCTTATCAAATTCGAGCGGACCAAGGATGCGGCGCAGCTCAAAGAATTCCTGAGTAAGCAGCTTGGGGAGATATTCGAAGGGGCCGCCACAACAGGCGGTGTCAGCGCTCGGATCCTGAAGGAGCGGGTTGCCGACGCCGGCTATGATCGGGGCTTCGTGCCGCGCGGTGTGCAGTTCATCACCGCAGCGATCGACCCCGGACGGCGCAAGTTTGACGCCGCGTTCTGGGGTTGGGACTTGCAGGGGCGCTCCTGGCTGATCGACCGCATCACGGAACGGCAGCGGTTTCAGGACAACGGCCAGTGGCGCGACATCGACCTTTATGGCCGGATCGAAGACTGGGATATTCTCTGGGCGACGGTTCTGAACCGGACGTTCCCGCTCATCGGCAAGCCGGACATAGCGATGCCTGTCGCGGTGACGATGTTGGACTCGTCGGACGGTAACGTGACGTGGAAGGCCCGCGAGTTCGCGCGCCGGGCGATGCTGCAAGGCTACGCTTGGGGCGGCTGGCAGCGGCTGAAGCTCATCAAAGGCCAAGCGGGCAAGCGCCCTGCCCTGCCGGAAGCGCCGACCCGGATCGATAAGGACGAGCGCGGCCAGCAGATTGAGCCGGTGCTGATGGAATACCGCCTAGGGGTTGATGCCCTGAAGGCGCAAACCGTGGAGCGGCTGGCAACACCGGATGGGGAACCGGGTAGTTGCCAGTTCCCGCGCGAGTTGGAACCACACTACCTTGAAGAATACTTCGGCGAGACGCTGATCGACGGGAAGTGGGTCAGGTCCGGGCCGAACGAGACTTTGGATTGCTTTGATATGGAAACGGAAATCCTCACTGAAAACGGCTGGGTTCCATTCCCGGAGCTTGATCGGGCTTGCCGTGTCGCAACGGTCAATCTGAAGAGTCGCGAAATTGAATATCAGTGGCCCACAGAATACATCGCCCGTCGCCATAGCGGCGACATGGTTAAGCTGACCGGTCGCCGCATCGACATTCTGGTGACGCCCAATCACCGCATGGTGACGATGAAGCCCGAATGGGATCAGTCAAAGCAGGGCTGGAACTTTGATGTCGAGCCCCAGATCACGTTGGCGAAGGATTTGACCGTTCGGCACTCGCTGCTGATGTCGGCGAGGTGGCGCGGATCTCAGGTTGAGCAGATCACCGTGCCGGAGTTCATCAGCGCGCAGGGGCGCACGATTGCGAAGAGTGTCAACGTCAATGCTAAGGCCATCGCTGCCCTGACCGGATGGTTTGTCGCGGAAGGCTGTCTGACGCAGTATCGCAGCAAGACGCAGGGTAATATGCGCCGCCGCGTTCTAATCTACCAAAACGAGGGATCAAAGGCCGATATGATCCGCGCGGTTGTCGCTGCGCTGCCTTGGAATTTTGTTGAGTCTCGCCGTGGCAAGGGCGTGCTTTTCACTGCGTCGTCTGCGCAGCTTCACGACTTCTTGCGGGACTGCGGCGACGGTGCTGCGTCCAAGAGGGTGCCGCAATGGATCAAATCGGCTGGGCCGGAGATTATCTCGGCGTTCATTGATGCCGCAATCGCTGGCGATGGTTGGAGCCAGACCAAGGCGGGACAAAGGGTGCATCGCACTTACGCCACCGTGAGCAGGCAACTGGCTGACGATATGCAGGAGCTTTTCATCAAGATCGGCTGCGCTGCAAACATCAAGGTGCGTCGGGGCGGGAAGCCGTGCAACATCGGCAGAGCTGATGGTGAGTGCCTAGACCAGTTTCATGTCTCCGAATGCAAATCCGCTACCGCCGCTCTCGACACAAGCGCGGGCGGCAAGCGACGGTTTCTGGGCGAGACAGTTCAGTATCAGGGCATGGTCTATTGTGTGACGGTGCCGAACGGGACGCTGATCTGTCGCCGTAATGGCAAGAGCTTCATCGCTGGCAATTGCCACGGCTACGCCGAGGCGGGCCGGCAGCTTCTGCAACCGGACCGCGCCGAGATCGACTGGAAGAACAACCGCCCCGTGTGGGCGACACCGATTTCGCTGAGCAAGCGGACAGAGGAAGCGGCCACCACTGAGGGGCCAAGTATCTTTGACGCCTTCGCGGCGCTGAATGGAGATTAAGTAAATGGATTGGCAGGTTCTCTTCAACATCGCCACGATGGCAGCAATGGCGATGGGGGGGTGGATCGTTGGCCGGGTCACAAAGACGCTGGACCAGTTGGACGCCGACATTCGTGCGCTGCCAGCAAAGTATGTCAGCAAGGAAGATTACCGGAGCGACCTCAGCGAGATCAAAAGTCTGCTGACGCGCATCGACGACAAACTGGACAGCAAACAGGACAAGGAATCGCGGCGATGATCGATTGGTTGGACAAGCACCTTGTTCCCGAATGGCGCAAGGCATGGTCGTTTCTGAGTGTTCGCGCTGCTGGCCTTTTCGCTGCTGTCGTGACCGCCTTCGCATCGCAGCCTGATCTGCTGTTGGGCATCATCAATTTCATGCCGACCGATCCGGTTCGCCGCGCCGGGATGGCTGTCGGCGTCGGGCTGGTTGCATTCTTTGGCCCGACCGTGCTGCGGCTCTGGAATCAGGAAAAGACTGATGGCTAAGTCGCCGCATCCGCCACGCATTCAGCCCGCCCAATCGTCGAGCCGCGTAATAACGCCGAAGCGCGCCGGTGTTGGCGCTGCCGTGGCCGCGATCCTGGCTGCTGTGGTCGCCCTTGAGGGCGGCTATGTCGATCATCCGAACGACCCAGGCGGCGCAACACGATGGGGCATAACCGAGCGGGTTGCGCGCCAGTGCGGCTATACCGGGGACATGAAAGTCTTGCCTCAGTCTTTCGCGCTGTCCTGCTATGACCGCAAATATGTTCGTGAGCCCGGCTTTCTGCCGCTGGTCGAGATTGATGTCGCGGTCGCCGAAGAGGTAATCGACACCGGCGTCAACATGGGGCCGGCGCGCCCAACCCGGTTCTTCCGGCAGGCTGTGAATGAAGTTTGCAGCACCCGCCTGCCGATCACCGGCAGGATCGATGCTGTGACGGTCAAGGCTTGGTCGGACTGCCGGACCAATCTTGGCCCGCGCTCCTGTGTGCGAATGCTGGATAGCTTGGACCGTCAGCAGCGCGCCGAATACGACCGCCTTGTGCGTGTGAACCCACGCCTCAAGGTTTTCCATCGGGGCTGGGTCAATCACAGAATCGGCAACGTCAAGCGTTCGCGCTGCTCTTTGTAACGAACCGACCGAGATCATCCTTCTGCCGCGGCTTTCTCAGTCCTCGATATGGGAACGTGGCTGCCTCATCTACCGACCAACCTGCGCTCCGACGCACGTTGTAAGTTCGGATTGGAATGCCGTTTTCTTCGGCAACTTCAGGGCCGGGTCGGCCATCGCTCGTAAGCGCGACAAAGCGCCGGTTTCGAGATTGAGTCTTGGCGCTGGCCCATCGGCAGTTTTGAGGGAAGTAGCCCTTGTTGTTGTCGACGCGATCAATTGAAAGGTGAGCGGCATAGCCGTTTGCCATCGCCCAATCGTAAAACGGTTCGAAGGCTTGCCATTGTCGGCACACCGAAATGCCTCGACCGCCGTAAACAGGGTCGGACAAATCCGAACATCGGCCGTGCATAAGTTTCCAAATGTTGTGGATGCGTGTTCCGGACTTGCCGTGAGTGCGGTTCAAATGCTTGGCGCGCTCGACTTTTTTACATCCGCAGTTTGCAGACTTTCCGTTTCGGAGGTCGGCCCCAAGCACCGCTCGCTCGGTGCCGCAATCGCATCGACTAAGCCAGAGCGCGCCCCCGCCGGGAGTGTTGCCAGCCTGTCGGAGCACAGTCCAATCGCCGCAGATGCGGCCAGTCATGTCGATGAGACGAGGGTTTTTTGCCATGCCTAAGCATACTCTGACATTGCGGGTCGCGCAAGTTTGCGATGGGGGTGCGTGGTGATGCTGCCGACGCCCGATCAAGAGAGGCAAGCCATCATGGCCATGCTAGGCTTCGTGCTGCTGGCGGGCATCGGCCTCTTTTCGCTGGTCGCGGGTATCGCGATTGCGCTCGTCAAAACAGCAAGGTGGGTATTCCCGTGATAGGAACCGTCAGGTCTTTCGCGACAGTTCATGCCTTGCGCATCCTCGCCGGTGTGCTGGCTGCGGTCGCACTGTTCGCGATGATCCAGACCGTTCGCATTGAGGGCGTCTGGTGCCGCGATGTCGATGCCGGTGAGAAGCCCGCCTGTCTGGTGCGCGGCTTCAAGCAGGAAGTGACAATCATCCGCATCGACTTGGCTGAAGCTGAGGCGAATGCCCGCGCTGAGGCCGCCAAGCACAAGGCGACCAAGCAAGCCTACCGTGAGGCGCAAGAGGAAGCGGCGCGCATCCAGGCTGAAATCATCGAGGCCGAAGTTGCCCGTCAGGAAAGGATCACCGATGAAGTCCGTGCCAGCTATCAGCAGCGCATCGCTGCTCTGCGTGCTCGCGCTGACCGCTTGCGCGGGGAAGCCGAAGCCAATCGAGGAAGCGGTTCTGCCGGTTCGGCCTATCCAGTGCGAGTGTCCTTCACCGGCGACCCCGCCACCGGAACTGATGAAGCGCCCCGTTGTGCAGGACTTTCTGGAACCCGCGACCCGCTGACCCAGATCGAGTGCGACCGGATTGCGACCGAACAGGCCACGCAACTGGATGCGCTCATCACTTGGGTAACACGTCAATTTCAGGTGGAGATGTAACCGATGCCCTTTCAGTTCAGCGTTTCCGCCCGCAATGCCGCGCTTGATGCGATCGAGACTGCCACCGGCGCATCGCCCATCTTGCGCATCCGCACTGGCGCGCCGCCTGCAAATGCCGCCGCAGCCCGCACCGGCACCGTGCTGGCGACCATGAACCTGCCCGCCGACTGGCTTGCTGCGGCATCGGGCGGATCAAAGGCATTGGCTGGCACCTGGCAGGACCTCGCCGCCGAAGCCGCTGGCACGGCAGGGCATTTCGAGATCATGGATGCTGGCGGCACGGTCTGCCACATTCAAGGCAACGTCACCGCGACTGGTGGCGGCGGCGACATGGAAATTCAGAACACCAGCATCGCGGTCGGCCAGCAGATCACCGTGAGCGCCTTTACGCTGACGGCGGGCGGTGCCTGATGGCTATCACCACGAACGACCAGTTGATTGCCGCGATGGGCAACAACTCGTCGCGTCTGGTGATCGACAAGGCGAGCATCTCTAGCACGGCTGCCGGCCAGTTTCAAAGCCTCTGGCGCGCCACTGGTCAGCCGGGGCAAGGGGCCATCCCGACCGCTGCCGCGGTGCTGGATGACGAAAGCCTTGGCGCAATTCGGTTCGCACAGCAGACCGCGCCCGCGACATCATACCTCGGGATTTTCGAGGGGCTTTCAAGCAACAGCGGCACGACCTTGGAAATTCACGACAGGCTGATGCACATGGGCGGCTTGGTCGGCAACGTCATTACGGCGCAGTCAGCCAATCTAAGCCTTGAGGCGAACCTCGGGACTCTAAACCTCGCCGCCCGCAAGGGAGGCAGCAATTACAGCGATGTCCAGTGGTGGCTGGAATGGTATGCGGACACTGGCGGCACCGCTGCGAACGCGACCGTGAACGTCACCTATGATGACGGATCGACTGGAAACTTGACCGCGATTTCACTTGCGGCATGGCGGCGAGCTTCGTTTATGCAGCCGCTCAACACATTTATCCCCGCAGCACAAAGCGGGCGTTTCATCAGGGCGGTCAACACCGTCACGCTGTCGGTATCCACCGGCGTGGCGGGAAATTTTGGTGTGACGGCCACCCGCTATCGTGCTGCGCTTTATCAGCCCATCGCAAACGCGCGGTTCACTGCGGACTGGGCTGGGCTCGGCTTGCCTGAAATCGCCAATGAGAGCGCGCTGTTTTGTGTTCAAGTTGCGGGGGCGACATCAACTGGGACTGTCCGGGCAACCGGCAAGATAATTCATGGCTGAACGCCGCCCACTGCTGTTCGGCAGTTTGTCGGGCGGCAGTTCGCTCTGGTCGCTCCCCAATGTCGGGACGATCCTGTCGGAAGAATATTTCGAGCAAGTGGCGGCAGCGGCCGTCACCGCATCAGCCGCAGGCGATTTGCCGATCACAGGTCTTGCGGTTGCCTCAGCAGCCACTGCCGGACTGACGGTATCGGCTTCGGGCGCAATCGGGCTGACGGGCACCGCACTGGCATCAGTGCGGGTTGTCGGCGCGTCATCTGGCAACCTAGCTGTCACGGGCACGGCAACCGCGACGGTTCGCACTGCGGCTACGGCCACTGGCGCGATGTCGCTGTCAGGCAGCGCAGCGGCGGCAACGGTGTTGTCGGGAGCTGTGTCTGGGGCGATTGCGCTTGCGGGCTCTGCGGCGTGCGATGTGCGGATCACAGCGACGGCTGCGGGCGGCTTCGATATTGCTGGCGCCGGATTTGTTGACGCTGCGATCAGGGTTTCGATTTCAGGCGCGCTGTCGATTGATGGCACGGCTCAAGTCCAGATCGGCGAAGCCTCCACCGCAGAGGCAGCGGGCGGCATTGAAATTGCAGGACTTGGTAGCGTTGCTGTTGGCAGCGTGTCGGCCATCGCCGGGCAATTTGACATTACTGGCGCTGCGGCGGCCGGAGAGGTCGCAAGGCTATCCGGGGTGCTGACGCCGGAAAAGCGGACGGCATTCGCCAGCACAGAGACGACAATGCTTTATGCGGCGGGCCGAAAGGCTTTGGTCGCACAAGACACTATGGGCCGCATCGAAGTGGCTCGCGGAACACGCATTTTGAGGAAGGGTTGAGGCAATGCTGACATTCGACATCGCGCTCGATCCCAATGAGATCAAGGATTACGCTTTCGACTGGTCCAGCGCATTTGAGCCGGGCGAAGCGATTGCCTCTCAGGTTGTCACCTTCATTGCTGAGGCCGGCACGACCAATCCGCAGAACACGAACAGCAGCGCCGTCAGCCGAGTGTTCCTGACGGGCGGCAATACCGGCGAGCGCGCCATTTTCACGATCCGCATCACAACTTCGGCGGGCCGGGTTCTGGAAGAGGCGTTTGCGGTCAAGATACTTGAGTCCACCTATGAGACTCCCGCCGAAACGGAAGCCGACCGCCTGACCCGCGAAATTGCTGAAGCCAAGGCTCAGCGCGCCAAGGTCGGGCGCGGCGATTCAGTCGAGGAAGTCTGGCGCGATGGCCGCCGCATCGTGCGGCAACTGCCGACGCTGAACGAATTGCAGATGCTGATCCGGCAGCTTGAGGGTGAGCTTTATGCCGCTCAGGCCGCCGCTGGCATCGAAACGGCACCGCGCCGCACCGCGATTGGGGTTTGCTACTGATGGGTTTCTTGCGCGCCATGACTGATGCGCTGGGCTTCACCACGCCCGAAGCCATGGCCTTCAACGGGTCTGGCCGCGCCTATGAGGCTGGCAGCTTCGGCACGCGCGAGATGACGAACTGGTATCCGGCGCTGACCAGCGCCGATGATGAAGTGATCGACGGCCGCGAGGCCATGGTTGGCCGCGCGCGTGATCTCTACCGTAACCATCCTGTCATTCATGGTGCCATCAACAAGATCGCGGATGCCGTCATCGGAACGCGGGTGCTGCTTGATGCGAAGCCGATGCACGAATTGCTGGGCCGCGACATCGACTGGGGGCTGGACTGGTCGCTGACCACCGAAGCCGAATTCAAGGTCTGGGCCTATGCGGGCGGTCACGAATGCGACATCGCGCGCGAGGCTTCGTTCGGGCAGATCATGCGGACGGCGCTCACCACGCGCCTGGTCGATGGCGAGTGCTTCGTCATCATCCGCAACAAGCTGCGCGTTGGCGTCTCGCGCTATACGACCTGCATTGAACTCATCGACACCGACCGCATCACCAACCCGAGCGGGACGCCTGACGGTCACATTCTGCCCAACGGCAATACCGTTTATGGCGGGATCGAATACAGCCGTGATGGCGAGCCGGTCGCCTATTTCGTGCGGGTCAAGCATCCGGCGCAATTGAACACGCGCGGCGACAATTATCGCTGGCAGCGCATCGCGCGCTTCACCAGCACCGGCAAGCCGCAGATGATTCACAGCTTCCGCAAGCATCGCGCGAACCAGAAGCGCGGCGTCACGGCGCTGGCGCCTGTCATCAAGCGCGCTCGCATGGGCGACAATTACGATGTCGCCGAGCTTGAAGCGGCGCTGTTCGATGCGGTCAATGCCGGTTTCGTGGAATCGCCCTACCCGACTGCCGATGTCGCCGGTGCGATGGCGCCGTCCGGGCAGCCGAATGATGCGGGTTGGACGCTGGCCAAGCAGGTCAAGTATCGGAGCGAGAACAAGGTCCGGGTCGAAGGCGTCCGCATGATCCATGCGCTGCCGGGCGAAAAGTTCAACTTCAAGCAACCCGCCCGGCCCGCTGGCAACTATCCGGCCTTTAAGGGCGCGGTGCAGCATGACTTGGCATCGGGCGTTGGCCTGTCCTACCCGCAGCTTTCGGAAGACTGGGGCTCGATCAATTACTCGTCGGCGCGCACGTTGCTTAATGAGAAGTGGCGCGGCTTCGACAGCATGGGCGAAGAGTTCTGCGATCAGGTCTGTTCGCCGATCTATCTGGCATGGTTGGAAGAGGCCGTCGCCATCAACACCGTCAAGGTGCCGGGCGGCGCGGCTCGATTCTACGAACGCCGAAATCTGCTCGGCTTTGCGTCTTGGCTGCGTCCAGGCCGCGGCAAGATTGACCCGCTCAAGGAAGAGCAGGCGTCTGACATTGCGGTTCATGCCGGGCGGTCGAACAATGCGATCGAGTGCGCGAACAACGGGCTCGACCTGCACGAAGTGCTGCTGGGCAGGGCGCGCGAAGACATGATCCGGCAGCGGCTCGGAGTTCCGGCGTTTGTTCCGATGCGGATTGCCCAGTCTGGCAGCGGAGGCGGCGAAGGCGGCGGTGATAGCGCCGGCACCGCTGACGACCGTGATGGTGATGGCGAGCCAAACGAAGAGCAGCAGGAAGAGCAGCAGCGGCGCCGCCGCCAGCCCGAGGGAGCGCAGTGATGGATTATCCGCTGATCGGTCAGCGCCTCTTTAACGTGCCGCTGCTTCTGCGGCCGGAAAAGTGCGAGATCGTTGCTGCCGCGCTGCTTGACCATCTCGGCGTGACCAAGCTGAACCGCATCGACGGCACAACGCTCGGCGTTGTCGAGTTGCGGCAAGAGGCCATGGAAGGGACATCCGGTGATCGTCCGTCCCGCCGCTACTACGAGATCATGGACGGCGTAGCGATTATCCCGGTTCATGGCTCGCTGGCTCAGCGGGTATGGGGCCTTGATCCTTGGTCCGGTGTGGTCGGCTATAACCAGCTCGATGCGAAACTTGAGATGGCTCAGAATGATGACGCTGTTCGCGCCATTCTATTCGACATCGACAGCCCGGGCGGCGAGGTGGCCGGTTGCTTCGATCTCGCCCGCAAGATTGCAGGATACTCGCGCCGCAATGGCGGCAAGCCGATCATCGGCGCGGCCAACGAACAGGCGTGCAGCGCCGGTTACGCGCTGCTGAGCGCCTGCGATGAAGTCTATATGCCCGAGACTGCAACGGTCGGCTCGATTGGTGTCTGGACCCTGCTGGTCGACATGACGCGCAACCTTGCTGCTGAGGGCGTCGAGATCACCATGATCCGTGCCGGCGACCGCAAGGCCCGTGGCGCGTGGTTTGAAAAGGCCGACAAGAAAACGGTGTCTAAGTTGCTCGCGTGGGTCGAAAGCACCCGCCAGCAGTTTGCCGCCTTGGTCGCCGCCAATCGCAATCTCTCGGTCGATGATGTGCTCGCGACCGAAGGTGACTGGTTCTACGGCGACGAAGCCGGGGAACGCGGACTGGTCGATGGTTATGGCCCGTTCGAAATGATCTTCAATCGCGCGCGAGAACTCGCCCGCCCCTGACCACCCCTGAAAAGGAAAAGCAATGAGCACTGCGACCTATGCGGGTCTGCGGGCGGCGGTTCGCGCCGGTAGCCCGAAGCCCGATGACATGGACCCCGAAACCAACTCCGAGGGCGAGGAAGAGGCTGATGATGCCGAAGCCGGGAAAAAGCCCAAGGGAAAGAAGAAGGACGAATACATGACCGAATCCGAAGCGAATGCCGCAATCGCGGCTGCTCGCGCCGAAGGCTTCGCTGAAGCCACGGCTCGCGCCAACACCGTGCTCGCCTCTGAGCATTACGCCGGCCGCGAAACCCTCGCGACCACCATGCTCGCGAACGACAAGCTGAGCGCCGACGAGATCACCACGATGCTCGCCGCCGCTCCGAAGGCTGCTGCGCCCGCTGCGTCGGATGATGACGCCGCCGCCCGCGCCGAAATGCAGGCCCGCCTCGCCGCTGAACAGCCGGGTTCGACTGGGCAGGTCGACCCCGAACCCAAGGCCAGCAATGGCTGGGCCGATGTCCACGCCGAACTCGCGCAGGAACGCGGCTTCGCAACCAAGTGATCCTGAAGAAAGGAACCTGACATGCCGACTTTTGTTGAACCCAACCACCCCGCAGAGCACCTGCTTTCCGAAGCCAACGGTGATCGCTCGCGCGGCACCGGCACCATTCTCAGCGGGCAGAACCTGCGCGCCGGTGCCGTGCTGGGCCGCATCACGGCCTCGGGCCTTCTGCGCGAACTCGCACCGGCCGGTTCGGATGGCTCGCAGACCGCTGCCGCCATTCTTTACAGCGCCGTCAATGCCACGGCTGGCGCGCAGCCCTGCGTCATCAACCTGCGCGATTGCGAAGTGAATGGCCGCGTCATCGCTTGGCCGACTGGCATCACTGAGACTCAGCTCACCGCTGCCATCGCGCAGCTCGCCACCCTCGGGATCATCGTCCGCTAATCCGGGCGTCAACTGAAAGGATTTCCCAATGCCGATTTCCATGGACGTGTTCAACGGGAGCGCCTTCAGCGCGATCTCGCTGACCGAAGCCGTTCGCCGCCTGCCCACTGTTCCGGGGCTGCTCGGCTCGCTCAACCTGTTCACGCCGCGTCCGGTGCGGACTTACACCGTCGCGGTCGAAAGCAAGGGCACCCGCCTGAACATCTTGCAGACCACCGAGATCAATGCGCCGCGCACCCCGCGCCCGCATGACAAGGCCAGCATCACGGACCTGCGTGTCCGCCGCATCGAAACCTACGACCGGCTTGATGCGATCACCATCCAAGGCATTCGCGAGTTCGGTTCCGAAACCGAGATGAAGCAGCTTCAGCGCGAAATCGCTGGGATGCAGCTCGACATGGCCAATGACATGATGGCGACCGTCGAGCGCCAGCGCCTGTCCTGCATCAACGGCATCCTGCGCGATGCCAATGACGCTGTGATCTACGATTACTACAGCACCTTCGGCATCGCGCCGCCGACCCAGATCGCCTTTAACTGGGCCGCTCGCACGCAGGTCAAGGCATTCATCGCGCAGCAGGTGTTCCGCCCAATCGTTCGTGCGGTCGGCGGTGTTGCCGCTCCGGGTATGCGGATCGTCGCTCTGTGCGGCGATGACTTCTACGACCAGCTTCAGGAAAACGCCGAATACAAGACGCAGTATCTGAACAACAACAACGCCAGCAACCTTGTGTCGAACACCGCCTTTCAGGCCATCGACGCCTGGGGCATCACTTGGATCAACTATCGCGGCACCGACGACAACACCGCCGTTGCGATTCCGGTTGCCGAATGCCGCTTCTTCCCGGTCGGCGTGCCCGGCCTGTTCGTCGAAGCTCTGGCGCCGCGTCCGTCGATGGAGTTCGTCAACACCCGTGGGCAGGACTGGTATAGCCATCAGGTCCGCGACCTTGAGCATGACGAATGGGTCAAGCTCTACATGGAAACCTACCGCCTGCCGATCTGCACCCGGCCCGAAGTGCTCCGCAGCGGCCGCGCTGGCGCATAAGGAGGGCGATCATGGCTGAAACCACTATCACCGCAAAGGCGCTTCGCAGCTTCGCCTCCTACGTCATGGGGCACGGCATCGTTGCCGGCGATCCGGATGCCGAGGACGGCAAGATGGTCGAAGTGCCGGAATCGCAGGTCGAGGCTTTCGTCAGGGCTGGTTACATTGAAGACCCGGCCAAGCCGAAGGCAAAGAAGGGCAAGACCGATCCGGTCGATCCGGCCGCGCCTGCCGGTGACGCGCCCCCGCCCGCTGGCGATACCGCGCCGCCTGCCTGACCGTGTTGGGGCCGGGAGCAATCTCGGCCCCTTCCACATCCGAGGACATCCCCATGAGCGATCTCGAAAGCGAAACCGACGCACTGGACGAAGCCTGCGCTGAAGGGCTTGGCGAGACGATCACCTATTTGCGTCCGGGCCGCGCACCGCTGCGCTTTAAGGCCCACGTCGATTACGCTGATGGCATCCGCGACATCGGCGCCGGGCAGATGATCGAGCAGGACATGATGCTCACGATCCGCAAGCTGTCGCTGCCGTTTCAGCCGACGCGCCATGACCGCATCATGCTGCCGCGCCGTCCGGGCAAGGCATACTATCCGAGTTCCCCGAAAACCGATGAGAGCGGCACACACTGGGTCGTCGTTCCGAAAGAGGTTCAATGAGCGCCCGCCTTCAGGTCCGCGCCGCGCTGGTCGCCAAGCTGCAATCGCTCAGCATGACTGCGCTGGAATACCGCGATGAAGATGAGGCTATTGGCGAAGGCGATTTGCCGTGCGTGCTGGTGCAGCAGGCCGGGCCTATCGAAATCCAGCGTCTTGAAGGCACGGCTGGCGGTGCCTGCTACCATGCGGGCAGCTTCTTTCTGTCCTTTGCCGCGCAGACCCGTGACGCCGCCGAAGCGATGCTGGTGACAGCCGCCAACGCCTTGGCGACCGATTACAACCTTAGCGGGCAGGTCATGGAAATTCAGCCCGTCAGCTATGGCGACGAGGATGATGATGGCCGCGACTTTGCCGCCATCGTGTTTGAAGTCCGCATCCTTTGGGCCACCGCCCCCGACGACTGGGCCACGCTGCTCAACTGATCTCACCACCACCGGAAAGGACCATCATGTCCCGCGTCGAGAAGAACGCGGCGGGCGAAGACGTGCCCGTCGATACCCCTGAATTCGGCTGCTTCACCATCACCCCGGAGAAGCCCGCCGCACCTGCCAAGTCCAAGGCCGCCGCAAAGGCCGCCGCACCTGAAGGAGAATCCGAATGACGGGCTTTCTGTCCACTCGCACCAGTCTCGCGCTCGGCGTGCAGGCCGATGCGATCACTGCCGCGACCATCAGCACCCCTGCTGACCTGATCCCGATGGCGAACCTGACTTCGAACAACGAAGTCTTTTCGGTCGCCAACCCGGAATACACCGGCACGATTCACGCTGTCGGCGATGCGATCTTTGGCCGCGCGCCTTCGATCAACTTCGATGTCATGCTGCGCGGCCCCGGTGGCAGCGCCCCGCCCGTCGCCGGCGCCTATGTGCCTGGCCGCTATCTGCGCGCCTGCGGTTTCGATGAAATCGTGTTCGCTGGCCTGCCTTCGGAAGCGCTGGTTGTCGGCGGCACCAACACCGGCGCGACCACTACGGTTCGCCTCGGCACCGCCGCATCAAGCGTCAACGGCTTCTATGTCGGCTTCGTGATCCAGTTCGCGACCCTCAGCGGCGGCTCGGGCGTCAAATCGACTTCGACGATCATCGCCTATGACGGCGCGACCAAGACCGCCACGCTCGGCGAAAAGCTGGCTGCGGTTCCGACCGGCAACTATTCGATCCCGCCGCAGCTCGTTTACCGCCTCAATCCGGCTGCCAACCCGCTGTGGCTGACCTTCCACCGCTGGCACGATCGAAAGATCTATCGGGCGCAGAACGGCATCCCGTCGCAGCTTCAGATGACCTTCCCGACCGCCAACCGCGGCGATGTCGGCCTGCCCATCATGTCTTGCGGCTTGTCTGGCGACCTTGACGAAGCGACGACTGAATCGGATGTCAACGCTCCGATCACCCCTGCGGCTGGCGGCATCCCGCCCGTGCGCGACGGCAAGCTGGCATTGAACGGGGTCTATGTCCCCGGTGGCAGCGTCAGCTACGATCACGGCATTCAGGTCGCGTTCCCGCCGAACCCGAACCGCCCGACCGGCAACGATCCGGGCCAGATTGTGCGGACGCAGCGCAGCGTCAGCATGAACCTCAACGAAGTGCTGCTGTCGGTCCAGAACCGCAACGCGCTCGCCAACGTCCAGACCCCGGTGCCGCTGATGCTGCACTACGGCAATGTCGCCGGCCGCACAGTTTCGTTCTGTGTGCCTTCGATGCGCCTCAGCTTCAGCAATCCGGATCCGAGCGGCGAGTTCGTTACGACCGAAGTGCAGGGCCTGATCGACACCACGGATGTTGCTATCAGCTTTCCGTTCTACACCTAACCCAAAGGACCATTTGCAAACACTAAGGCTATCTGCCATAGAAAACGGGCCGCTGAGGTGCTGGTAACACCAAAGCGGCCCTGACCATAGACGAACGGAACTCGCCATTGGCTGACGCGCCCCATAGCATGATTCTGAGCTATCGCTACAAGCTCAAACCGACTGCGGCGCAGCATCGCGCTTTGCGTGAGGCGCTCGATCACTGTCGCCATCTATACAACGCAGCCCTGACTGAGCGGATTGACTGCTACCGGAAAACCGGGCGCGGTCGGACTCTTTTCGATCAATACAAGGCGCTCACCGAGCTAAGGAAATCAGGCTCTCGCTATAGTGCAGTTATGGAGCGCGCTCCGCTCAAGGCGCTCGATGAGGCATACAAAGCCTTCTTCAAGCGTGGTGGATTTCCTCGCTTCAAGGGCAGTGACCGCTTCAAATCCATCGGCTGGGCAGAAGCTGCTGGATGGCAGATCAAAGACCGAAGGTTCATTGCTAAGGGTATTGGCGCGGTTCGCATTCACATGCATCGCGAGATGCGCGGTGTGATGAAGTCCTGCCGGATTAAAAGAGAGGGGCGTCACTGGTATCTGTCGGTCGCCTGCGAAGTGGTCTGCGAAATGCCGACAGATCGCCCCAGCGTAGGCATTGATTTCGGCGTGGCTGACCTTGCAATTCTGTCTGATGGCACGCGGATCGCTAATCCGAGAACGAGCAAGCGCTTCGAGAAGAAGATAAAGAGGAAGCAAAGGGCACTTTCTCGATGCAAGTCGGCGGCCAAGCGAAGAAGAAAAGTTCGTGAGCAACTGGCTCGGATGCACGCAAAGATTAGAAATGTCCGGAGCACGTATCTGCACCAAGTCAGCGCAAGATTAACACAGCATTTTAGCTTTATTGCTGTCGAAGGGTTAAGCGTGTCCAATATGACGCGTTCAGCAAAAGGAACAATTGAAGCTCCGGGAAGAAACATTGCTGCGAAGGCGGCAATGAATAAGGCCATTCATGATGCTAGCTGGACGAGGCTGAAAGAGCTGGTTCGCTATAAGGCGGAATTGAAGGGCGGTTCGGTCGTTGAGGTTAACCCAAGAGGGACAAGCCAGATTTGTAGCGGTTGCGGCACTATCGTCCGCAAGGCGCTGCGCTGTCGGCGTCACGAATGTCCTGATTGCGGGCTGTCGATCGACCGAGACCATAACGCAGCCATTAATGTGCTGCACCGGGCGGTGACGCGTCCGGGCCTCGCTAAGCCGGTGATCGCATCGGCTTGAGGCGGAAAGATCATTTGATAGGAGAAATCAAATTGAGGCATCACCCCATCCCTGTTACCGCTTCGACCGAAGCGTTCACTCCGGCGTGCATGGCGGAAATCGAAGGCGCTCCGTCCTTCTGCTTCCGCCATGCCACGGTGCTCGACAAGACGCGCTTTCACGAGGTCAAGGCCATCGCGAAGCTGCGCAATCACAGCGCCGAAGATATGCGCGAGGTCGTGCTCCACGAGTTGCGCAAGCTGTTCAATTCCGAAGGCATGGAGCAGAACGTCACCAAGCTGACTGCATACTGGGCAGCTATCGACGAGCATGAAAGCGCGCTGAAGGCTTACCGTCAGCAGGTCATCGAAATTCTGACCGAAGCCGGTGAAGGCGAAAAGCCTGACTTGCCGCCTGCCCCTGAAGTCGAATTCGACAAGGGCGAGATGATCGAACTCAACGCTCTGGTCGATGAGGTCGAGCGTCACAGCGACATCTACGCCGCGATGCGTCTCGACAACATCCGCTTCGAAGTCGGCTACCCCCGCCTCTTGCTGCGGATGTTCCTCGCCGAAACCAGCCTGCCGGTCGACCTCAAGCGCGACCGTGAGGGCGTGCTGACCCCCGAGGCTGGTGAGGCCGTGATCGAAGCGCTGGCCAAGGCCGCCCGCGCCGCTGATGTCAGCGCCGATCAGGCGGTTGGCGAACTGCTGTTGCAGGCCACCATCTCTCTCACCATCACTGGGGATGAGGAAAAAAACTCATCGTCGCCGCGCTCCGGTATTTCCAGCCAGAGTCAGTCGGCGACAGTCCAATCGAATGGCGACGAGACGGAGGCAGCACCCTCGTCATCGAGCGCCCCCGAGATTTCGGATCAGGATACTGGCTTGAACTCGTCGGATTGCGACAGTCCTGCACAAGCATGATGGGCACGACTTGGCCTGATGGGAAACCGCTGCTGCAACAGCCTTGGAAGCTGAAGCTGGCATTCGCGCTCATCAGCCAGGTCGAGCACAAGACAAGGAAGAAGCCCGGTGGCGCTTGATTATCGCATCGAGATACCACCGGGCGGCTTCGTCACGTTGGGCGGGGAACTGAAGCGCCTCGCCGAACGGCTGGCAATGGATGTCAGCGACCGAGCGGCGAGCAAGCTGAAGTCGCAAATCCGGCAGGACATGGCTGGGGCAAAGCTGGGGCGGCTTGGGCAGGCTATCACGCATACGTCTGACAAGGAACGCGGCGGGCGAATGTATCGGCGAGGCGGTGTCAGCCGGGCATCGGGCATTGTCTATATCCGCACTAAAAACCCGCGTTCGGTTGGAGCCATCATCTCTTACACGGAAGGGGCCGAGATTACGCCGAAGAAGGGGCGCTATCTTTGGATCCCCACCGATCAGGCTTATCGGATCGCTCGCCTGCCGATCCCGCGCACTGGCGGCGGGCGAAAGAGCATCGGCGTCCGGCTCACCCCGGCATGGTGGAGGCGCACTATGGAAAGCAAACTGGGGCCGCTGTTCCGCATCATGGCTGCAAGCGGCAACCCGGTGCTGGTTGTCCGCAATGTCGGCGTGAGCACAACGGGCGCTCGCAATGGCAAGCCGCGCTCGCTGCTGAAAAGTGGCAAGGCTCGCAAGAATGATCGCATCGCCGAAATCGTGCCTATCTTCACGGGCATTCCGCGCACTGCCCGCCAGGCCCGTGTCAATGTGAGACAGCGGGCATTTCAGGCGGCGCAGCAGGCGGCGGCGGAATTGCGAGGGGTCTAGGCCGGTGACTGCTGCCGTGGTATGGCGGCGGCATGAAAAAGGTAATGACTGGGGATGTGATCGTCGTTGGCGCGCTAGTTTTGGTCGGCGCTCTGGCGATGTCGCAAGTCTCGCAAAGCGAAGGCGACAAGGCGGCCGGCGCATATCAGCAGGCGCGCAACGCTGGGGCCAGCCACACACAAATGTGCCGCTCAGCCAAGGCCGTTGAGGCGACTTACCGGGCGAACGGGCAAGGCTCTCGCGCCGATCAATGGGCACAAACCGCAGCGATCAACTGCAATAGTGCGGCGCTTATTGAGGGCTATCGGCCTTACTGATCGAGTGCAGCGCGAGCGAGACGCCGGATGGCTTCAGGCCGTCCGGGCAAGTCGGGTTGCGACTGGGCTGGGCGTCGGCATGGCAGGCTTGTTAGGAAGTCAGCCACCTAAGCAACCCGAAAGGGGCTCTCGAAAGAGGGCCCCTTTCTTTATGGAGAAACGGCAGGAGTATAATGGCACAATCTACTGTTTTTCCAATATTTCTGAGAGCCGAATACCGCGAAGGCCAGCTTCAGGGCTTTATCAGTGATGCAAAGCGCTCGGCTGATCTGGCGAAAGCCGAGTTCCGCAGCGTCGGCGCGGTTCTGGATGAAGCTCTTTCCCGCAAGCGCAATGCGTCGGGGTCGCTTGATCTCGGCATTGATGAACTGAAAGCTGAGGCTGCGGCGCAACGCGCTCGCGCTGTCGCAGCCAGAGAAGTCGCCGAAGCTACGGCGCGCCTTGCACCGGAGCAGGCGAAGCAAGGGGCCTCGCTTCGTGTCAGTGCGGCTGCGGCCAAAAGCTATGCAAACGAAACCGACCGGCTTGCCACTGAGCTTGAGCAGCAGGTTCGTATCCAGTCGCTGGTTCAGCAGGAGCTTAACAAGACCGCCAGCGCTACTGATATGGTGGTCGCGGCCAATCGGCGCGGCACCACCGCGCGAGGCAATGTAATCAACAGCGTTGGTGCAGAGCGAACAGCGTTCATTCAGCTCGGCCAGCAGCTTCAGGACACGACGGTGCAGGCCCAGATGGGCACCAACGCCTTCATCATCATGGGCCAGCAGCTTCCGCAGGCGGCTTTTGCACTCAGCGGATTGGCCGATAGTGCGGATCGAACGAAAGCCGCGGTCGGTCGGGTCGCGACGTTCCTTGCCGGCCCTTGGGGTGCTGCCGTGTTTGCAGCGACGGCAATTTTGGGGCCTTACATCGCAAGATTGTTTGAGGCCGGCACTGAGGCTGAAAAGGCAGGCCGCAAGGCAGTCGAATTCGCAGGCGGGCTGGACATCATGTCGATGTCGGCAGCCAACGCCACCACGGCCATGGACGGCCTGATTGGCAAACTTCAGTCCGCCATCAAGTTCCAAGGCGACTTCCTGCGCGGGCAGATTGCCATTGCGCAGCAGAATGCAGCCACGCTCAAGGCGCAGATCAGAGCCGACGAAGCCGAACTGGCGCGCATTAAACGGGCGCGATCAGAAGAGTTTGGCGCTGGCTTCCTGCCGACCGGGCTGCTGCCGAACAGTCCGAATAACCCTTTGAGCCAGTCCAGTGTCCGGGCGCGCGAACTGGAAAAGAGCTTGGCTGACAATCGGGCTAAGCTGCCCGCGGCGCTTGAGGCAGCGGGCGTGGCGGCAATCGCTTCGGCCAATCGGGAAATTGCTGAATCGCTCGATCCAATCCAGAAGCGCATCAACGATGTCGATGATGCCCTTGCGCGCCTTAATCAGCGCAGGCTGGAAACTGAGACGCGAAACGATCCGCTTGATGATCGCAACATCAGCGACGGCGACTTCCGCCGCCAACTGGGCGAACTGGCCAAGCAGCGCGCCGCGCTTGAAAAGCAGCAGCGCGAAACCGGACAAGGCACTCGCCCCGGCCGCACCAACCGCAGCGGTGCCGCCGCCGAGCGCAGCCGCATCGCCGCCGCCAACCAGCTTGCCACCTTCAGCGAAAAAGCCGCCGAGGACATCAAGCGCATCAACGAAAGGTTTGACCAGCAGCCGCGCCTGATCGACCAAGGCGAACAGGCCACGCGGCAGCGCGAAGCGATTATCGGCGATGTGAACAAGCGCCTTGCTGAAGGCCAGAACCTGACCGCCAAGCAGCGCGAGGAACTTGAGGGCATCAAGGCCGCTGCCGAAGCCGCCGAGCCCGTCATTCAAAAGGCGATGGTGCAGCCGGTCGAGGACT
>JACCDZ010158074.1_pt1 | contig 27165 bp, 24 predicted proteins | sample 7449551 | NCBI WGS metagenome assembly JACCDZ01 (sample SAMN15323452, study PRJNA562643) | freshwater metagenome | isolation source: river surface water | place: USA:Blue River Watershed | collected 2017-08-18 | reverse complement strand
GCGGCCATTGAGGCTGGTGTCGACCCGACCCTTGAGGGTGAAGCTACTGCAGCTGGTCCTGGCGCTGGTGGTGCGGGTGGCGGCCCAGGCGGAGGTCACTCCTTCGTGCTGCTGGATGCAACCGCAGACGCTCTAAACCCCGAGGTGGGTTATCCAACAGGGCCGATCACCAGCGGACCGGAGTTTCTTGTACCTGATCCAGCAGAAAATATTGACGCAGTTCTGCCTGACGATTCCACGCCCGTTGTTGAAGTGAACTATACGCCCGTCGCTGATGCGGGGCCTGGCGTGGTTGACGAAGCAGCGCTCAGTGATGCTCAGAACCCGGGTGACAATAATTCTGGTAGTAATCCGGATAGTCCGACTGAGAACACCTTTGGCAATCTGGTAATCACCTCTCCGGATGGTATTTCTAGCATTCAGGTTCAGGGCGCTGATGGCGTCTGGGTTAACGTGCAAGGCGGTGGCGTAGTCGAAGGCACTTACGGCACTTTGGTTTTTGATGCAGATAACAATTGGGTATACACACTTAACGCCAATACGCTCGATCACGCGAATGATTCCTTGGTCGGTGAAGGTTTTGCTGTTCGAGTTTTTGATAACGATGGTGACGTTTCGCCTGTCGCCCAGTTGAATGTGCAGGTTATCGATGATAATCCGCAGATTGAAGCGAGGGAGGGTGAGTATTCAGCATTGGTTGTTGACGAAACTACGTTGGAATCATCCGCTACAGGAAACTTCAGCAATGCGTTTCAGGCCGAGCTTGGCGCTGATGGCGGTAGTGTTTCCTATGGATTTGAAGTTGCAACACTCAATAGTGGTTTGCGTGATGTGACCAGTGGCAAGTCCGTCACTTTGCACAAAGTTGGCAGTGAGATTCAGGGATGGGTGGATGAAGACTCAACCCAGGTGGCATTCACTGCCAAGGTTGATGCCAGCGGTGAACTGAGCCTGACTCAGTTGCGTGCTCTTACCCATTCCGATGCTAATGACAGTAATGAACCTGTTGCTCTGGCGGGTGGCGCGTTGAGATTAGTGGCAGTGGCCACCGATGGTGATGGCGATTCAGCCAGTGCGAGTCTTGACCTTGGTGGCTTGCTGGTTTTCCTTGATGATGGTCCAAGTGTGAACATCGTCGAAGGCAGTGCGCAAAGCGTTACGGAAGGCGCACTTATCAACGGTACTTGGACGCAGGCTGCAGGGGCTGACGGCGCGACCACGCAAGTGTTGGTTGGCGCGAACAGTTACAGCCTGGGTACGGCCATTGATACCGGCAAGGGCACCCTGACAGTGAACGCCAATGGAACCTGGAACTTCCAGGCCGCCAATGGTCTGGATCAGGATGTGGCACAAAGCGTCAGCTTCACCGTCAAGGTCACCGATGGTGATCTGGACGTGGCGACTGACAACCTGACCATCAACATCACTGACGGTACTGGCCCGAGTGCGGGTGCGCCGATCAGTCTGGTGCTGGATGACCAGAATCTGGCCGATGGGACTACGCCAGCCGGTTCGGACTCTGACGCTAAGTCGATCACCTTCACTCCGGGCTCGGATGCGATCGAGAGTATTGTTTTCGACAGCAATCTGGCCGCACTGGGTGGTGGCCTGACTTGGACGCGTGTATCCGATACGCAGATCGTCGGCAAGGATGGTGCGACCTCTATCGTCACGCTGAATCTGGGTGTGGTGGGCAATGTGGCGACGGTCACGGCAACCTTGGGAGACAACTACGACAGTCACCCGACCTTTACCGCGGATGATCTGCAGGCGTTGGGTTCGGTCAAGGTGGTGGCAACCGATATAGATGGAGACAAGGCAGAAGGCACCGTCAGTGTGTCGGTGTCGGATGATGTGCCGACGGTGAACATCGTCGAAGACAGTCCGCAAGGCGTTACGGAAGGTGCGCTTATCAACGGCACCTGGACGCAGACGCAAGGGGCTGACGGTGCGACCACGCAAGTGTTGGTGGGTGCGAACAGTTACAACCTTGGTACGGCGATTGATACCGGCAAGGGAATCCTGACGGTAAACGCCAATGGCAGCTGGAGCTTCCAGGCCGCCAATGGTCTGGATCAGGACGTGGCGCAGAGTGTGAGCTTCACCGTTAAGGTCACCGATGGTGATTTGGACGTGGCGACTGACAACCTGACCATCAATATCACTGATGGTCGTGGTCCAAGCGCGGGTGAGCCGATCAGTCTGGTGCTGGATGACCAGAATCTGGCCGATGGCACGACACCAGCGGGCGCAGACTTCGACAGTAATTCGATCACCTTTACTCCGGGCTCGGATGCGATTGAGACCATTGTCTTCGATACCAACCTGAGCAATTTGGTAGGTGGTTTGACGTGGACGCGCACCTCGGACACGGAGATTGTCGGGAAGGACGGCAGCACTACGATTGTGACCTTGAGTCTGGGCGTGGTGGGCAATGTGGCGACGGTCACGGCAACCTTGGGAGACAACTACGACAGCCACCCGACCTTCACTGCAGATGATCTGCAGGCGCTGGGTTCGGTCAAGGTCGTGGCGACCGATATAGACGGTGAGAAGGCTGAGGGCACGGTCAGTGTGGGAGTGTCGGATGACGTACCGACAGTCAACATCGTCCAGACCAGTCCGCAAAGCGCAGTTGAAGGTGCCAGTATCAACGGTACCTGGACGCATACCGATGGTGCCGATGGCGCAAGCACTCAGGTATTGGTTGGGAACAATAGCTACAACCTTGGCACGGCCATCGACACGGGTAAGGGAACTCTGACCGTTAAGGCTGATGGTACTTGGACCTTCATTGCGTCAAATGGTCTGGATCAAGATGTAGCACAGAGTGTCAATTTCACGGTCAAAGTGACGGATGGCGATAACGATGTGGCCACTGACAGCCTGACCATCAATATTACTGATGGCCAGGGTCCAAGCGCAGGAGCGCCGATCAGTTTGCTGGTTGATGACCAGAACTTGGCCAATGGCAGTACCCCTGCCAATCCTGACTTCCAAGAGAAGTCGATTACCTTCACGCCGGGTTCGGATGCGATCGAAAGCATTGTGTTCGATACCAATCTGGCGAGCTTGGGTGGCGGTTTGGCCTGGACTCGTGTGTCAAACACTCAGATTGTTGGTAAGGATGGCGCCGACTCTATCGTGCGGTTGGATCTGTCTGTAGCAGGTAACGTGGCCACAGTCAGGGCGACGCTGTTGGACAACTACGACAGCCACCCGACCTTCACTGCAGATGATCTGCAGGCGCTGGGTTCGGTCAAGGTCGTGGCGACCGATATAGACGGTGAGAAGGCGGAGGGCACGGTCAGTGTGGGAGTGTCGGATGATATTCCACAGGCCAATTCGGACACTATTGTCAGTGGTGCTGCGGGTACTGTTAACCTTGTACTGGTTCTCGATAGTTCAGGCAGCATTGGCGATGCCAATATGGCTACTATTAAAGCGGCCGTAACCAACTTGATGAACAGTTACGGCAATTCTCTGGTCAAGGTTATGTTGGTCGACTTTGACACTACAGCCACGGTTAAAACGATTGGCAGTAATCCTTGGCTGTCGAAGACCGATGCCGTCGGACAGCTCGGTTCTATTTCTTCTGGAGGAAGCACGGACTATGACGATGCGTTGCTTGCCGTGCAAAATAACTACGGGACGCCTCCTACAGCTGATAATACCTTTGTGTTTTTTGTTTCTGACGGTGAGCCGAACACGGTAGCCAATCAAATTGATGCTTCAGAACGGCTGAGCTGGACGAATTTCCTTGCCAGCAAAAATATCGACGGCGTCTACGCCGTTGGTATTGGAGCTGGAGTCAGTCAGACGGATTCCGACCTTCGGGATGTGGCCTGGTCGCCGGATGGAAATGGCAATAACAATGTTGTGCTGATTTCCAATGCCGGTGATTTGTCCGGAACCCTCACTAATCTTGCGCAATCGATTCAGGGCAATGTCACGACTAACGATACGGCAGGTGCAGATGGTTGGGGCGCACCTAAACTGGTGTCGGTCACTTATGGTGGTAGCACCACAACGTTTGCCAATAACAGCAGCTCTGTGGTCATTAATCTGGGAGCCGGAAAGGGCACACTAACTATCGAAGGTGACGGTGATTACACCTTTACTCCGCCTATCGGTGGTGCAGAAGGAGCTCCAGTTGTTGTTACCTACACGGTTCAGGACGGTGACAAAGATCAGAGTGTTTCAACCCTGACTATCGTAAATCCTGTGCTGGTTGTGGGCAGCAATAAGAACGACACGGGTTTGGGTGTAGACGGTACTGCTGATAATCATACTCGGCCAAACCCGACTCCAGGGTCTGATATAGATGGTTCTCTCATCGGTGGTGCTGGGCCTGATGTGCTGATTGGCGACGTAGGTGGCGTAACTTCAGGTAGCTATAACCTGACGTTCATGATTGATAAATCGGGCAGCATCAGCACAACCGAGTTTAACTTGATGAAAGCTGCCGTAAACGACTTGCTAAGTAAGTTCAACGGCATTAGCCAGTTGCAAGTCGAGATTGGAACTTTCAGTAATAATGCTCAAGTTGTTGGTACCTACACGACTGTTGCAGACGCGCAGGCTGCGATAAACGGGTTGACCCCGGGAACTAGCAATACAAACTACGAAGCAGCGCTTAAAACCTTGAACACTATGGTTTCTCTTGATCCATCAGCTGATAAAAGGATCGTTTACCTGCTAACAGACGGAGCACCTACAACAGGTGCATGGCTTGATACTGCGGCTATTGTGGCCGGCATGACAAGTTTGAGCTATTTATCCGATCCAGCTATTGAAATAAATGCGGTAGGAATCGGTCTGAGTGGTGGGTCTGCTGGTGCTAATCTGAATGCTATTGATAACACCACTGACGGTTATTTAGCTGTTAATAACTTCTCGGATCTTTCTGCTGGATTAGGTTCTCTATTCACACCGGTAAGCGTGGGTAACGACACTCTCATTGGCAATGAAGGGAACGATGTGATCTTTGGCGATAGTATCCATTCTGATAACTCAAATGGAGGCTGGGCAGATTTCGTTGCTGATAATCCAGGTAAGACTGGGGGGCAGCTGTTGAATGAACTCTATATTAATCATGCTAAGTATGGGGTTGAAGGCTCTGTAGGTGGAAACGACACTCTTACCGGAGGTGCTGGTAACGACATCCTCTATGGCCAGGGTGGTAATGACACCTTGATCGGTGGTGCCGGTGACGATCTACTGATTGGTGGTAGCGGTAACGACACGTTTGTCTGGAAGTCAGGCGATACAGGCAGCGATGTCGTTAAGGACTTCAACAATCCGTCAGGATTAAGTGGAGGTCAGGATGTGCTGGATCTGTCGGAGTTGCTGGCCGGTATTGGTGGGATGCCAAACTTGGGGGCTTTGCTGCCTAATACAGGTGCTGTTGCAACGGCTCTGGACCAATACCTGACCATCACTACTGGTATCAATAGCACGATCACGGTTGATACTAATGGAGCAGTAGCTGGCGGAAGTACGCAGGCTATTGAGTTAACGGGAGTTAACTTGGCTGGCTATGGCGGAAGTGAGTTTGACATCATCAAAGGCATGCTGGATGACGGTGCGTTGAAGGTCGTCTGATCCACGGCGATTAAAAACCCGCCACCTGTTTATAGGGTGGCGGGTTTTTTTATGGCTTTTGGTAGGGTGGGTTTCAGCCTAACGCTGGTGTCGCTGTGGGCTGAAGCCCACCCTACAAGCCTAAAAAGGCATTGGTCGAAAAAAGAGCAACTTGATGGCAGCTTTGTACCCGACTTAAATGCAGGGCAATGCTGTTATCACGCACCCCAAGGTGCGGGGGATCCAACCAAGCGGCCCATGGCACCTTCAATACCAATGTCCTTAAGGACATCCAGCTCAGCCTGGGTTTCCACCATCTCGGCTATCAGTGGCATGTCGATGCTGTTGGTCGCTCGGAAGACGGCTTCGATGAAGGCGCGCTTGTCGGCTTCCTGGTCGATCGCGCGGATGTAGCTGCCGTCGATTTTCAGGTAGGCCAGACCCAGATTGGTCAGGTTGCCAATCAGGCTGAAGTTGCCCCCGAAGTGCTGCAGGCCCAGCCTGTAGCCGGCTGCGCGGACGCTCTGACTCAACTGTTCCAGCTGGGCGGCAGGTGGTATATGGCGCTCATCGAGTTCCAGAGTGAGAAGGCCGTCTTTGCGCGGATTATTGCGCAAAATCTGCAGCAAGCTGGCCTGACTTTCAGCATCTTTCAGGGTTTGCCCCGATAGGCTGAGTGCCAGTGCCTTGGGATGCTGGTTCAAGTGCTTGATGCTGTTTTCCAGCATGGCCATATCCAGACGGGCTGACCAGCCAAGTCGCTCTATCCAGGGCAGGAACTGGCCGGCTGCGACGGCTTCGCCTTGCGGGTCGATCAGGCGGGCGAGTACCTTCTGGTGCAGGATCTTGCCGGTATCGGTGCAGGTTGAAACCGGTTGGAAGAACAGTTTGAGTTTGCTTTGCTTGAGCGCGTCATCAATCCAGGTCCGCCAGTCTTGCGAGGCATTGCTGCTCTGCGAGGCTGTATCTTCCAGTCTTGCCCAGGATCTGCCGAGTGTGCCCTGTGCCTGCGCCAGTGCCTGATCGGTGCGGCCAAACACTACTTTGATGTTATCGCCTGGTGTGAAAGCGCCGATGCCGATATAGGCGACCGGAGACATTTCGCTCTCTTTGGACAGATCGAGCACCGCGAGCGCAGCAGCCAGTTCTCCGGCCAGTTTGTCGGCGTCCTCGCCGGTCAGGCCGGGCGCCACCAGGGTGAACTCGCCGGCTCGGCTGCGTGAGCCAAGCCATTCCGAGCGATGGGGCTTTTCCAGTTGTTGCTTGATCACGCCGCCCATGGCCTTGATCAGCGCATCGGTCTTCTGGCCACCGAGCTTCTGGTTGAGGCCGGCCAGGTCGGCGAGGCGAACAAATAGCAGATAGCCTGCAGCATTGTGTTCTGAAACGATCAATTGCTCCGTCAGACGAATATCCAGTAAGCGTCGGTTGGCCAGCCCGGTAAGGCTGTCCTGATAGGCTTCGATGCGCAGTTTTTCGCTGCGAGCGGCTTCTTCGGCAAACAGGGTTTTGAGCTTTTCCACCATCAGGTTCATGGCTTGCACAACACGACGCAGTTCGGGCGTGCGCGGAATCTGCAGGACCGAGAGAAATTCACGACGACTGATCGCTTCAGCCTGATCGACCATGCTGTCCAGAGGGCGCAGTTGCGTGCGCAACAGCCAGCCACCGAGCAGGGCGCTGAAAACGCCAACCAGCAACAGCCACATCAGGCTGCCCAGGGTGCTGTCCCAGAGTTTGGCCAGCAGAAACTGCGGGTCGCTGAGCACTTCCACCCGCGCAGCTTGCTCCCAGCCGCGCATGAGCAGGGCATCAGCCCACTCGGGCTCAAGGTTGACCATGGCAATGAACCATGCAGGCACGTTCTGCTCTTTGCTGATGTTGTCGTTCTTGCGTTCGACGATGATCGACTCATCGGCAATGTTGACCACGCGGATGGTCTGGAAGTAGCCGCTGTCAAAGATTGAGCTGACCATCAGCTCAATCATGGCCGGGTCGTCAACATGCGGGCTCATGGACAGTCCGAGCGCGGTGGCAGCATCCTGGGCGTGCGAGCGTAACTGGCTTATCGCCTGTTCGCGGGAGCTTTCCACGCCGGCCAGAAAGCTGCCGGTGAAAGCAATCACGATAAGCAGGCAAATCGCCAGAAACAGCTGTTTGAGCAGTGACATTTTGTTCTCCTAACCTTCGCCGACGGCGAAACCTTCAGCACGCATTTTTTTGAGTACATCCTGCCAGCGCGACAGCTTCTTGCTGTCGCCTTTCTTGTTGCTGCCAGCCACGAAGAGGCCTTCGGCATTGAAGGCGTAAACCGGTAACAGATCTCGCCGTTGCGAGGCCGGGCGAATTTCGGGAATCAGATTGTCCAGCACCAATGGATCCGCAGTAGGGGTTGCGTAGTAGGTCAGAACCATATGCGCTTGCTTGTACTTGAGGGCCTTGACGTAAGTGATCCGCAGTTTGGAGCTGGGGATGCCCAGACGGCGCAGGGTGAAATATTTGGAGATGGAATAATCTTCGCAGTCAGCGGCGCCTTTGACCGTGGCCTCGATAGGGGTGGCCCAGTAGTCGTTTTCTTTCCAGTTGAATTTGTCGTCAAGAAAGCGGTACTGGCGGTTGAAGAAGTTGTTGACTGCTTTGAGCTTCTCCATCTCGCTCAAGCCCTCGCTGGACTGGATCAGCTCTTCCCAGCCATTGATCTTGTCGCGGGTCATGATATTGAGTTTGCCGTACTTCTTGTCGGCATTGGCAATGATCTGTTTGAAGTCCCAGGAGCTGTAATCGGCCCACAGGCTGGAAATGACGCCGAAAAGGCACAGTAGCAGCACCGTTCTGCACAGGAGAGATGTCCGCGGAGCGGGTGTTTCTAGTGTGGTTTTGCTAGGCCACATTAGCGCTCTCCGATGGATGGTCTCTATACAATGGGGTGATGCGTCAAGAACCTGACTGCGCGCTTTTACAGCGCTAAAGAGTAGCTGAAATCACTGATCCCAAAGGGTTGAGTGCAAAAAAAAGCTGCACGAGGCAGCTTCTTTCAGCACCGTCTGGGACGGCCATCAGTGATGGCGCGGTTTCAGCAGTGCGGGTTTTTCGTCCGGGGAGTTGAACAGCAGGAACAGGGCCGTCAGCAGTTCCGGAATCTGCTCGATCATGCTGTCCATCAGGTCGGGGTCACTGGCTATATCGGCAAATTCGGCCTGGTCGTCGAAAAGCCCCGAGCCAACCATGATCGGCAGCAGCAGTTCACTGACTTCGTCTTCGGCATTTTCAAACCAGATGGCCTCGCGCAGGAACACGCCCTCCATAAAACCGATGCACCAGCCGCGCAGCTCCGATTCATCGGGCTGCTCGCCGAGGTCTAGGTCGCAGGGCATTTCCGGCTCTTCGTCGCTGGCCAGTTGGCGGGCGATGTGCTCCTTGAGTTGCAGCAGAGTGGCTTCAACGTCATCGCGTTCAGCGTCATTGCGGTAGTGCGGTGGCTCGGCAAACAAGGCATCAATCCATTCCCGCGGCGGAACCTGCTCAGGACAGATCGACAGGGCGGTCAGGTAGCCATGAGCGGCTACATAGTCCAGTGCTTCATCATGCAAGTCATCGGCATCGAGAAAGGCTTGCAAGCGGTGCAGCTGTTCGGCAAAGGACATTGAGGATCTACCTTGAGGGAATTGATAGTTCGGAATTCTATCCCTGCAGACGTGCAAAAGCACGACGGGATCTGCGGGTGGCTTGATTCAGATCGGTGTTTTCTCCGGATTGACCGATTTTTCCAGCCGATCAGGCGAGTCGGGCATGCCATCCATCCTTTCCATGAGTCGACGGGTTGAGCATTCGCGGCCTGCGCCGGTAAAATGGAACTCAGCGCCGATTTAGACAGCTACTTGCGGGGCGCCAGAGACGCAGAACGTCTCGAAATACCGCTAAAGCGCTGGTTCGGTGTCGCAGTTCACCGCTATCCAGCTGAACTGACGAACCCGAGAGCGCCCGCCATGATTTGCCCGCAACCACTGTGCCGCCTGGCACCTGTCACCACCGGAATGACCTCTGGCAGTCCGCGTATTCTGCTGTGTTCCAATCAGGCAGCCGGCCTGTTGCGTTACATGGAAGGCTGGTCCAGGCAACGCCTTAACCGGCAACTGGTTATCGAAAGTCTGCAACAGCCGGATTTACTGGCTGAACTGGCCAGCGACAGTTTTGATCTGGCAGTGGTGCAGGCAGTACCGGCGGAAGCGCTCGATGGCTTGGTGCATGACCTTGTACGGGTTGCCCGGCAAGGCTTGATCACGCGACCCCATAGCGGGCTTCAGCGATAGTCGATTGCCACCAGCGTCCAGTATTTCTCTCCGGTGGGTGTTGCCACGCGGATTTCGGCATCCAGCACCTTGCCGATCAGTGCGCGGGCCAGAGGGGAGTCAATGCTGATCAGTCCGGCCTTCAGGTCCAGTTCGTCAGGGCCGACAATGCGGTACTGCTGCGCTTCACCTTGCTCGTCTTCCAAGGTGACCCAGGCACCGAAATACACTTTGTGGTGGTCCGAGGGCATCTGGTCGACCACTTTGAGGTTTTCCAGTCGCTTGCTCAGAAAGCGCACCCGGCTGTCGATTTCTCGGAGCATTTTCTTGCCGTAGGTGTATTCGGCGTTTTCCGAACGATCCCCTTGGGCAGCGGCTTCGCTGACGGATTGTGTGACTTGCGGACGGCGTACATGCCAGAGTTCATGCAGCTCGGCACGCATGCGCGCCTCGCCTTCAGGGGTGATCAGTGCGGTGCCGGCACTGCGAGGGGGGCGATAGCGGCTCATGGAGTCAGGCTTCGCGCAACACGGACAGCGGGCTGGCGTTGAGCGAACGTCGTGTGCCCAGTACGCCGGCCGTTCCGACCACCACTGCGCCAATCAGCGGCAGCAGCAATAGCCATGGATGCGGACGCCAGATCAGGTCAAAGGCAAAGCTGTACAGCAGGAAGCTGATCAGTTCGCAACCGACTGCCGCCAGCATGCCACTGGCCGCTCCAAGCAAACCGAACTCGGCCCAGCGGGTGCGCAGCAAAAGCCTGCGCTCGGCACCTAGCGTGCGCAATAACGCACCCTGACGAATGCGTTCGTCCAGAGTCGACTGCAAACCGGCAAACAGAACGCTCAGGCCGGCGGCCAGAACAAACAACAGCACGAACTGAACGGCCAGAGTGACCTGAGCCAGAATGCTGCGCAGTTGCGCCAAAATGGCATCGACCTGAAGCAGGGTGATGGCCGGAAATGCCCGCGCCAGAGCCACCAGTTCTCGGTCGTTGCCAGGCGGTATGAAGAAGCTGGTCAGGTATGTGGTCGGCAGACCGCTGAGACTGCCGGGAGCAAAAATCATGTAGAAGTTCGGTTTCAGGTTGTCCCAATCCACTTCGCGCAGGCTGCTGACTTGCGCTTCACGCTCCAACCCTCCGACGTTGAAGGTCAGCTTGTCGCCGAGTTTCAGGTTCAGGCTTTGCGCCAACCGGGACTCCACCGAGACTTGCGCGATGTCCTGCGCCTGGCCTTCTGCAGACCACCAGCTGCCTTCGATCAGGCGATTATCGTTAGGAAGATCAGCAGCCCAGGTCAGGCTGAGGTCGCGCTGAACCGAACGTTCACCGGTTGACTCCTTGCTCACCCGTTTCTTTACTGGCTGTCCGTTAATCTCGATCAGCCGTCCCTGGATCATTGGGTAGAGCGGAGCAGGGTGAGTGGATAGTTGTTCCAGTCGCGCGCTGAAGGCTTCTTTGTCGGCAGGCAGTACGTTCATCGCGAAGTAGTTGGGCGCATCATCGGGCAGTTGGTTTTGCCAGGTATCCAGCAGCTCGCCACGCAACAGTGCAATCAGTGACATGCACAACAGGATCAGGCCAAAAGCCAGTGCTTGACCGGCTGCGTTGAGCGGGTGGCGCAGCAACTGGCCCAATCCCAGGCGCCAGGCCAGAGAGGCTCCGGCCAATAGTCGGCGCATCCCCTTGAGTGAGAGCAGTAACAGGCTTCCGAGCAGCAGTGCGGCGACCAGGCCGCCACCCAGCAGGCTGAGTGTTAGTTGCAGGTCGAGGCTCAGGCGCCACATGATCAGACCCAGCGCCAGCAAGGCTGCGCCATACACCAGCCAGCCGCTGGCCGGCAGAGGCAGCAGATCGCGTTGCAATACCCGCAAGGGCGGCACACGCCCCAGTGCCGCCAGCGGCGGCAAGGCAAAGCCGGCCAGTGCAACAAGGCCGGTGGCGATGCCGGCCAGCATCGGTGCAAAGCCGCCGCTGGGGATTTCCTGCGGCAGCAGATCGCTTAGTAGCTGAAACAGACCAAATTGCGCCAGCCACCCCAGCAAGGCGCCAGCGACACAGGCCAACAGTCCGAGAATGGCCAGTTGCAAGCTGAACAGCTGCATGACTTCGCGCCGGCTCATACCGAGGCAGCGCATCAGGGCACTGGAATCGAAGCGCCGTTGGGCAAAACGGTTGGCGGAGAGCGCAACGGCAACGCCGGCCAGCAGAATGGCAGCCAGGCTGGCCAGGTTCAGGTAGCGCTCGGCCCGTCCCAGCGCACTGCCTACCTGCTGGTTGCCGTCTTTGGCTCCGAGTAATTGCTGATAGGGCGCCATGCCCGGTTTGATCCGCTGGCGAAACGCCTCGATCTGTTCGCTGCTGCCGCGCCAAAGCTCGCTGTACTTGACCCGGCTGCCGGGTTGCACCACGCCAGTTGCCTGCAGATCGGCCAGATTGATCAGCAGGCGCGGGGTCAGGCTGTAAAAATCGCTGGCACGATCAGGCTCATAGGTCAGCACTCGGGTCAGCCTCAGATGCTTGAGGCCCACTTCGACACTGTCGCCGATGGACAGGTTGAGGGCCGAGAGCAGTCTGGGCTCTACCCAGGCCTCCCCCGGCTGTGGCCCGCCACCGCTGACTTCTTCTGCAAAGGGTGTGGCTGCGCTTTTCAGGGCGCCACGCAGCGGGTAGGCAGAGTCAGCGGCTTTGATGCTGCTGAGTTGAATGCCATCGTCTGTCGCAATGACACTGGAAAACTCAACCAGCCGGGCATGCTGCAGGCCGAGTTGCTTGCCGCTGGCTACCTGTTCGGCCGTCGCAGGGCTGGAGCCATTGAGCACCAGGTCGGCACCGAGGAATTCGCTGGCGCGCATCAGCATGGCGCCATTCAGGCGGGCACCAAAGTAGCTGATGGCGGTGCTCGCCGATACGGCGATCAGCAGTGCAAAAAACAATACCCGCAACTCACCGGAGCGTGAGTCCCTTACCAGTTGGCGCATGGCCAGAGGCGTGAGTGCGGCGAGCGATAACTTGATCATCAGCTTTCAGCCTGGGCAACCATCAGGCCGCCTTCAAGGCGAATCTGTCGCTGGCATCGGGCGGCCAGGCGGGCATCGTGGGTGACCAGCACCAGGGTGGTGCCGCGCTCCTGATTCAGTTGGAACAGCAGGTCGCTGATACGTTCGCCAGTATGGCTGTCGAGGTTGCCGGTTGGTTCATCGGCAAACAGCACATCCGGCTCGGCTGCAAAGGCGCGGGCAATCGCAACGCGTTGTTGTTCGCCGCCGGACAACTGTCGCGGGTAATGCGTCAGGCGTTGATCAAGGCCGACCCGCTCCAGCAGATGTCGGGCGCGCTGGCCGGCGTCCTTGCGGCCCTCCAGTTCCAGCGGCAGCATGACGTTTTCCAGCGCGTTGAGACTGTCGAGCAACTGGAATGACTGGAAAACAAACCCCACATGTTCCGAGCGCACGCGTGCGCGCTGATCTTCGTCGAGCCGGGTCAGTGCATGCCCTGCAAGGCTGATATCTCCGCGGGTGGGAATATCCAGTCCGGCCAGCAAGCCGAGGAGGGTGGACTTTCCCGAGCCCGAACTGCCAACAATCGCCAGGCTTGCGCCGCGCGCCAAGTCGAAGTCAATCCGGTCAAGTATGGTTAACTCGCCTTCCGCACTAGGAACCACTTTGCTAAGGTTCTGCACATTGAGAATGCTGGCTGTCATGGAGAGTCCGATGCGTGTTGGGTTTTGGGTTCGTTGCCTGCTGATCATGCTGCTGGCTCAGCCGGCCCTGGGAGCTACGTTGCTGGTCGTTGGCGATAGTATCAGCGCCGGATTTGGGCTGGATACACAGGCCGGCTGGGTAGACTTGTTGCATGAGCGCCTGAAACAGCAAGGTTTCAAGCATCAGGTGGTCAATGCATCCATCAGTGGTGATACCAGTTCAGGTGGGCTCGCGCGCCTGCCGGCGCTGCTTGCAGAGCATCGGCCCGAGTTGGTGATTATCGAGCTGGGAGGTAATGACGGGCTGCGGGGACAACCAACAGAGCAATTGCAACAGAATCTTGCGGCGATGGTTGCAGACTCGCGTAAACAGGGGGCCAGGGTGTTGTTACTGGGCATGCAATTACCGCCCAACTATGGCGCGCGCTATACCCAGTCCTTTGCCAAGGTGTACAGCGACCTCGCTGCCAGTGCCGAGGTGCCGTTGGTGCCGTTCTTTCTTGAAGGCGTTGGTGGCCAGCCAGCGCTGATGCAAGCTGATGGCATCCATCCGAATGCACAGGCGCAGCCACGCTTGCTGGAGAATGTCTGGCCTGCGTTGCAACCCATGCTGTGAGTCTTTTCCGGACAATGCCTTTGAGCTAAGGTGGCGTGCCTTTTTGGAGCCCTGAATGCGTCGTCCTGCCTGGTCATTGCATGCTTATCTGCTTATCGAGCCGGACGAACAGCTGGATCTGTTCGCTTGCAGGCAGGTGCGTGTCCATCTTCTGGCCCGTCAGCTGGAGTTGGATAAGCAGGCAGATCGAACCTTGTGCGGTGGTTTGTTGCCAGCCCAGCCAAAATTTCTGCCCGTGGGGCAACTTGAGCTCAAGGACAAGCGTTTGTGCCCGGAGTGCCTGAGGATTTTACGGATGCAGCAGAAAGGTGACGTCTGATCCCGGGTGTCACGGATTTCCCGTCTGCACCTTCGCAGGTGTACAATTATTGATCGTTTTTTCATGCAAAGGATTTATTGGATGTTGTTCCGTGCTTGCGCAGTAGCCCGTTCGGCTTCCTTGGCCGCCCTGTTGATTTCTGGCCAATCGGTGGCACTGACTTTTCCGCTGCCTCCGCCTGGCGAAGACATCGTTGGTGAAATCCAGGTGATCAAGGCCAAGTACGAAGACACCTTTGCCGATATCGGCAAGGCCAACGACCTTGGTTATCTGGAGATGGTTGCTGCCAACCCCGGGGTTGATCCCTGGTTGCCTGGTGAAGGTACAGATATAGCCCTGCCTACCCGCTTTATTCTTCCACCGGGTCCTCGGGAAGGCATTGTGATCAATCTGGCCGAATACCGGATGTACTTCTTCCCCAAAGGGCAGAACGTGGTGCATACCTATCCTCTGGGGATTGGTCGTGAAGGGTGGAATTCGCCCATTGCAACCACAACGATCGTCGGCAAGACGCCTAATCCTGCCTGGTACCCGCCGAAGTCGATTCGCGAGGAGCATGCTGCCGAGGGTGATCCGTTGCCGATGGTGGTTCCGGCCGGGCCGGATAATCCACTGGGGCCGTTCAAGTTCAACCTGGGCACCACGGGCTATCTGATCCACGGTTCGAACAAGAAGTTCGGTATTGGTATGCGCGTCAGCCACGGCTGTTTCCGCATGCTCAATAACAATGTGCTGGAATTGGCCAAGATGGCGCCGGTAGGCACCACGGTGCGAATCATCAATGAGCCTTACAAGTTTGGCGTCAGTCAGAACAAGGTGTACCTCGAGGCACATGCACCACTGGATGATTCAGGTGTGCAATCGATCGTGGACAAGCACACGACAGTGATCAATTCGCTGCTCAAGCATGACAATCTTGCAACTGGTTTTCAGTTGGACTGGGAGGTTGTGCGAGACGTGGTTGCCGGAGAGGATGGTATCCCGGTGGAAATCGCCATTCCTGTTACCAGTCTGGCCAGCACGGATACGCAGATACAGTTCTGAATCAAAGGTGTTTGAAAATGGTTGTTCTGATCTGATCAGGCAGCCTTTTTTTTTGCTCAAAAAAAGGCAATAAAAAAAGCCGACTCATTTCTGAATCGGCTTTAGAAGGTTTAGCCTTGTGGGCTATTACTTCTTGCTGGCTTTTTCCAGCATACGCATTGCGCGCTCGTTAGCCTCGTCAGCAGTCTGCTGGGCTTTCTGAGCAGCAGCCAGAGCTTCGTCGGCTTTGCGGTAGGCTTCGTCAGCGCGAGCTTGTGCACGAGCAGTAGCGTCTTCGTTAGCAGTCAGACGGGATTCGATTTCTTTGGTGTTGCTGCAGCCAGCGGCCAGCAGAGCAACCAGAGCAACAGCGGAGATTTTCAGTGCGGTAGTCATAGGTTTCCCCTTTAAGTGGACTTTCCATAAAGCAGTTCCCCGGAAACGAGAAATCAGCCGGTGTACATAGTACCTATTCGCATAAATAAGTAAACGCAGGGGACCCGATTGAAAGTGAATTTTTTAAACAAACCACAGACTTGGCAGTATAAGTTGCCGTGTATGGTTAAAAAGTAATCAAATTTGTGTATTCTCATTCCTGCAACTTGGACGCAGCGACCTGCCGCCCTTCAGGGGTGGTGCAAAATCTGGGAGGAAGGATGAGTGAAGCACTGAAGGTTGTTCATGACGAGAGTGGTCACCAGTTCGAAGTAGTGCTGGAGGGGCATCGTGCCTACCTTTCCTACATGGATCTGGGTAAGCAGACCATGGATATCTACCGTACTTTCGTCCCCAACAGCTTTCGCGGTAAAGGGGTGGCAGCGCTGCTCACCGAGGCTGCTTTGCAATACGCGCAAAGTATCGGTTACACCGTCATTCCATCCTGTTCCTATGTCGAGCGTTATATGGAGCGCGCCGAACGCAATGCTTCGCGAAGCAGTTGATTGTTCAGTGATCCTGCGCGGGCGGGGATAATGCAAGGAGTGGGCTGTCAGGCTGCATATTGCTATTGAAGCCCTCGGGGCATTTGCCCTTCAGGTACCAGGCAAAGGCAATGATTTCCGCAATGGTTCGATAAAGTTCTTCGGGGATGGCGTCGCCCAACTCCAGTCGCGCGAGCAAGCGAACCAGTTCGGCGTTTTCATAGATTGGTACTTCATATTCGCGCGCAATCGCCAGAATCGCTTCCGCCAGTTGATCATCGCCTTTGGCGGTCAGGTTGGGCGAATTGATGCCGTCATAAGACAACGCAATCGCCTGTTTCGGTGAGTTGGCTGACTTGGCCTTCATGTTGGTTCCTGTCCGTATATTTCAGGCGGTTTCATTGACCCAGTGCTGTTCGATAGCTGTACGCTGACCTTGCGGGGGATGACCCTGACTGCTGCTGAGGTCTTTGATGTTGAAGCCTGACTTTGTCAGGCGTTCGCGGAAATGCTCCAGCTCCGCTTCAACCAGGCGCGCCGTGCGGGCTCGCTCACTCCAGATCTGACTGCTTATCTGGCCCTGGGCCAGTTGTGCCTGTACCTGCATCGGGCCGAGCGGGTTGAGGTCAAATGCCAGGTCGATGCGCCAGATGGTTTCCTTCGGATCGTCTTTGGATTTGGCGGGTTGTTCGTCCTGCTGCAACTTGACCTGAAGAGGGATGAACTCCTGTTGATGGCGCATGGGGATTTCCAGCTGCCAGGTGGTCAGCAGATTGCCTTCCGGGCCGGTCTGCGTTTGCGCCAGACTCGCCAGCTGGTGCGTCTGCAGTCGCGAAACAGCCGCCGCAGCCAGGCGCAGCAGGGTTTCCAGATCTGCTTCACCTTCCAGATTGAGCAGGCGACTGTGAAGCGGAAAACTCAAACCCTGTTGGCGCTGACTGGATTGGGCCAGATTGCCGAGCGCATTGCGAACAAATGACGGCAGCGCCGCAGCCATTGTGCCAGCGGCGTTCGCGGTGATCGCGGCACCAATCGCAGCGCTGGGCGAGTGGGCCGGCAGCAGCTGGACAATCAGCTTGAGCAGGCTGGCTTTGAGATCCTGTGGCGGGTGGGTGGTTTGCGGTGTCAGCAGACGTGCTTCCAGAAACACGCCACTGTTTTCGATGGCTTTGGCGACGTTTTTCGGATTGGTGAGTTGCTGTGGCTCAGGGAGCTGCCCCATCAGTTTATTGATCTGGTTGCGCAGGTCGGGAGAAAGATTGTCGGAGGCTTTTCCAAGCTGACTGTGCAGCGCATTGAGCAAGCCCCCCAGGGAGCCTTGCTGACTGCTCTGGCTGGTCAATTGTTGGCCCAGCGCCAGCTGATCGACCCGTCCGCTCAATGGCAGAAAATTAAGTGCCTGCTGCCCCTTGACCTCGGCCGTCAGCAAGCTGCCGACCGGCAGCGGTTGAGGGCTGTCAACGCTGATCTGGCGGCCACTCAAGGGTGTATTCAGCAAGTTGACCAGCAGGCGATTAAGTACCTGCGCGGTCTTGGCCTGCACAATTTGTTCGCTGGCAACCACCTTGCCCTGTACCAGCGTGCCAATGGGTAGCAAGTCCAGGTCGATGCTGGTCAAAGCCTTGTTGCTTGCTGCTGGATTGGCAATCAGTAACTTATTGTCGGTCAGAGCAGTAACCAGTACGGAGGTGCCTTGAGCCAGGGCTTTTGGACTGAGCGCCTTGAGTGTGGCCTGCGTGCCGTTTTCCAGCGTGAGCTTGAGCAGAAGCTGGAAGCTCTGTTCGGTGGCTTTGAGGGTGAGTACTTGCGCTTCGGCCGTCTTGCCGGGTGCCAGCAAAGTTCCCAGCGGCTCAAGCAGCTTCACCATCAGCTCAGCCGAGCTGGCCGATGGGCGTGCAGGTGGCAGTGGTGGAATGGGGCGCGAGCTGCTGATTTCTGGCATTGCGAGGTTACAACCTGTTGGAAAATGGGCGCTTTTGAGGCTCAGGTCGGCGTGTATAATGCCGGCCGCTGTGGCTGGCCGTGTAGTCCTTGACCAGTATAGCGGCCGTCTTTGAGCAGATTTGAATCATTCAGGTAAGCATCGATGCCCCAGTCTTTTTTGGAAAGCAGAGCCTTGGCTTGCGAGCGGGATGGCCGTCTGCTGTTCGAAAGGCTGGATTTGCAGGTAAGTGCAGGCGATATGTTGCAGATTAGCGGCCCCAATGGCAGCGGCAAATCCAGTTTGCTGCGGTTATTGGCCGGTTTGATGCAGCCCTCCGAAGGTGAGGTGTGCATTGCCGGCAAGGCGCTGGCCCGGCAGCGTGCCGAGCTGGCACACAACCTGTTGTGGTTGGGCCATGCCGCCGGTATCAAGGGCTTGCTCACTGCGGAAGAGAATCTTGCCTGGTTGTGTGCCTTGCACCGGCCCGCCAGCTTGAAGCAAATCAGGGATGCGCTGACGGCCGTTGGCCTGCGCGGCTTCGAAGACGTGCCCTGTCACACACTGTCCGCTGGCCAGCAACGTCGGGTGGCATTGGCCCGACTGTTTCTCAATGCTCCGGCGCTATGGATTCTTGATGAGCCCTTTACTGCCCTCGACAAGCAGGGCGTTGCCCAGCTCGAACGGCATCTGACGCAGCACTGCGCGCGCGGTGGCATGGTTATTCTGACGACCCATCACCAGCTGCTGGAGCGACCAGCGCAGTACCGGGAAATGGATTTGGGGCAGCTGGCCGCATGAGCAACGTATTTGCCCAGTTGCTGGTTCGCGAGTCCCGACTGCTGTTCCGTCGTCCCGCTGAGCTGGCTAATCCGCTGGTTTTCTTTGCCATTGTCACCGCGCTGTTCCCTCTGGCGGTCGGCCCTGAAAGCCAATTGCTGCAAACCCTTTCGCCAGGATTGTTGTGGGTTGCCGCCTTGCTGGCGGTTCTGTTGTCGCTGGATGGACTGTTTCGCAGTGATTTTGAAGACGGCTCGCTGGAGCAGTGGGTCCTTTCGCCGCACCCATTGCCTCTGTTGGTGCTGGCGAAGGTTTTGGCACACTGGGTGTTTTCCGGGCTGGCATTGGTACTGCTGGCGCCGCTGCTGGCGCTGATGCTTGGATTGCCGGCGCGCTGTTTACCGGTGCTGCTGATTTCTCTGCTGTTGGGGACGCCGGTTCTGAGTCTGCTGGGGGCCATCGGTGCGGCACTGACCGTTGGCCTCAAGCGCGGGGGATTGCTGCTCGCTTTGTTGATTCTGCCGCTGTATATCCCGGTACTGATACTGGGCAGTGGCGCGTTGCAGGCTTCCTTGCAGGGCTTGCCAGTGGAAGGGCAATTATTGTGGATGGCCAGTTTGACTGCTCTGGCTGTGACCTTGTCGCCATTTGCCATCGCTGCCGGCCTTGGCATCAGCGTTGGCGAATGAAGCATTTACCGATCATGTGGCGCTGACTGCGAGTAACCTGATGAACTGGACGTGGTTTCACAAATGGGGATCGCCCAAGTGGTTTTATGAAGTCAGCGGACGCTGGCTGACCGGCTTTGCCCTGGCTGCTGCCGTATTGCTGGTTGTCGGGCTGATCTGGGGGCTGGCTTTTGCACCACCGGATTACCAGCAAGGCAACAGTTTCAGGATCATCTACATCCATGTGCCGGCCGCCATTCTGGCGCAGTCCTGCTACCTGATGCTGGCCGTTGCCGGTGCGGTCGGTCTGATCTGGAAAATGAAGCTGGCCGATGTTGCCCTGCAGCAGGCAGCGCCCATCGGTGCCTGGATGACGGTAATTGCACTGATCACGGGTGCCGTCTGGGGCAAGCCCACCTGGGGCACCTACTGGGTCTGGGATGCACGCCTGACCTCCATGTTGGTGCTGTTGTTTCTGTATTTCGGCGTGATTGCCCTGGGGCAGGCCATCAGCAACCGCGAGAGTGCCGCCAAGGCTTGCGCCGTGCTGGCCTTGGTGGGAGCAGTCAACATTCCGATCATCAAGTACTCGGTCGAATGGTGGAACACCCTGCATCAGCCGGCCACCTTCAAGATTACCGGCAAGGCCACTATGGACATGGAGATGTGGCTGCCGCTACTGATAATGATCGTCGGCTTTTACTGCTTCTTTGCCACCGTGCTGCTGATGCGCATGCGCCTTGAAGTGCTGCGTCGCGAGGCGCGTGCCAGCTGGGTCAAGACTGAAATCAAGCGGTTGCTGGAGAAGAATCTGTGAGTTTTTCATCGATCGGCGAATTCATCGCCATGGGTACCCATGGGCCCTATGTCTGGACGGCTTATGGCATCAGCCTGCTGGTACTGGCAATGAATCTGCTGCTGCCTGTGCGCGCCCGCCGAGCGTATCTGCAAAGTGAGGCGCGGCGCCTGCGCCGGGAGGAACAGAAGTGAATCCGATCCGCAAAAAGCGGTTGTATATCGTGCTGGCCATTCTGGCCGGTGTAGGGGTCGCCGTAGCCCTGGCACTCAGTGCCTTGCAGCAGAATATCAATCTATTTTACACGCCCACCCAGATCGCTCAGGGTGAAGCACCGCAGGATACGCGCATTCGTGCCGGTGGCATGGTGGCGGAGAAGTCGCTCAAGCGCACGGGTGATTCGCTGGATGTGGAGTTTGTGGTGACCGACTTTACCCACAATGTGACGATCCGCTATCGCGGCATCCTGCCGGATCTGTTCCGTGAGGGGCAGGGCATAGTTGCCTTGGGCAAACTCAATGCGCAGGGTGAGCTGATCGCCGATGAGGTACTGGCCAAGCATGATGAGAAATACATGCCTCCGGAAGTGACCAAGGCGCTGCAAGACAGTGGCAATCTGCCATCTGCCAAGCCCACGTATCAGGCGGGAGAGTAACCATGCAGGCAGCGTTGCTGATTCCTGAACTCGGCCATCTGGCGATGATTCTGGCTCTGTGTCTGGCGCTGGTGCAGTCGACGCTACCGATGATTGGCGCCTGGCGTGGAGATCGCCTGTGGATGAGTCTTGCAGTGCCGGCTGCACGCGGTCAGTTCAGCATGTTGCTGTTTTCCTTTGCCTGTCTGACCTGGGCCTTTATCAATGACGATTTCTCGGTGGCCTATGTGGCCAGCAACTCCAACAGCGCCTTGCCCTGGTATTACAAGTTCAGCGCCGTATGGGGTGCCCATGAAGGTTCGCTGTTGCTCTGGGCTCTGATTCTCGGTGGCTGGACGGCCGCAGTATCGGTTTTTTCCCGGCAGTTGCCTGAGGTCATGCTGGCCCGTGTGCTGGCGGTGATGGGCATCATCAGTGTCGGCTTTCTGCTGTTCCTGATTGTGACCTCCAATCCCTTCGAGCGCTTGCTGCCCAACGCACCAGCGGACGGGCGGGATCTCAATCCTCTGTTGCAGGATTTCGGACTGATCGTGCATCCGCCGATGCTGTACATGGGTTATGTGGGTTTCTCTGTGGCTTTCGCCTTTGCCATCGCGGCATTGCTTGGCGGCCGTCTGGATGCGGCCTGGGCACGCTGGTCGCGGCCCTGGACCATTGTGGCGTGGGCCTTTCTGGGTGTCGGAATTACCCTGGGTTCATGGTGGGCTTACTACGAGCTCGGCTGGGGCGGCTGGTGGTTCTGGGATCCGGTGGAAAATGCATCCTTTATGCCCTGGCTGGTGGGCACTGCGCTGATTCACTCGCTGGCGGTCACTGAAAAGCGTGGCGTATTCAAAAGCTGGACGGTTCTGCTGGCGATCACGGCCTTCTCGCTGAGCCTGTTGGGTACATTCCTGGTGCGCTCGGGCGTGCTCACCTCGGTGCATGCTTTTGCTGCCGACCCCGAGCGCGGAGTGTTCATTCTGGTGTTCCTGCTGTTGGTGGTGGGCGCCTCGCTGACGCTGTTTGCCATCCGTGCGCCGGTGGTCAAAAGCACTATCGGATTTGCTTTGTGGTCGCGCGAGACATTGCTTCTGGCCAATAACCTGGTGCTGGTGGTTGCGACCGCGACGATTCTTCTGGGCACGCTCTATCCCTTGGTGGTGGATGCCCTGAGTGGCGAGAAAATGTCGGTCGGGCCGCCGTATTTCAATGCGCTGTTCGTGCCCTTGATGGCGTTGCTGATGCTGCTGATGGCGGTTGGCATGCTGGTGCGCTGGAAGGATACGCCGCTCAAATGGCTGCTGAGCATGCTGGCCCCGGTGCTGATTGGCAGCGCGGTGATGGGCGGGTTGCTTTCGCTGTTGCTGGGTGATTTCAACTGGGCGGTACTGGCGGTGTTTTTCCTCGCGGCCTGGGTGCTGTTGGCTGGCATTCGTGATTTGCTCGACAAGACCCGGCACAAGGGCCTGTTGCGCGGCATCACCGGGCTTTCGCGCAGCTACTGGGCCATGCAGTTGGCACACGCCGGTTTCGCCGTGTGCGCCATTGGCGTGGTGCTGGTCAGTCACTACAGCTCCGAGCGTGATCTGCGACTGGCACCGGGTGAGTCACTGGAACTGGGCGGTTACAGCTTTGTGTTTGAAGGCGCGGAGCATTTCGAGGGTCCCAACTTCAGTTCTGACAAAGGTACGGTTCGGGTCCTGCAGGATGGGCAAGTCGTCGCCGTGCTGCACCCGGAGAAACGCCTGTATACCGTGCAGAAAATGCCAATGACCGAAGCCGGTATCGATGCCGGCTTAACCCGCGATTTGTATGTGGCGCTGGGTGAGCCGCTGGAAGACGGAGCCTGGGCCGTGCGTGTGCACATCAAACCGTTCGTGCGCTGGCTGTGGCTGGGTGGCCTGATGATGGGCCTGGGTGGCTTGCTGGCAGCGTCGGACCGGCGCTACCGGACCAGGGTGCGCAGCAGCGTGCGCCAGGTCTTGGGCATGGCGGAGGCCAAAGCATGAAGCGCTTGTTGATGTTGTTGCCGTTGGCGGTTTTCCTGTTGCTGGCGGTTCTGCTGTATCGCGGACTGTTTCTCGATCCTGCGGAACTGCCTTCGGCATTGATCGGCAAACCGTTCCCTGCGTTCAGTCTGCCATCGGTTGAAGACTCGCAAAAGATGCTCAGCACGACCGATATCAAAGGTCCGGCTTTGGTGAATGTGTGGGCGACCTGGTGCGTCTCCTGCAAGGTTGAACATCCGGTACTCAATGCGCTGAGCCAGCGTGGGGTGACCATCTACGGGGTCAATTACAAGGATGAGCGCGCCGCCTCGCAAAAGTGGCTGAAGGAATTCCATAACCCCTACAAGCTGAATATTGACGATGCGCAAGGCACTCTGGGGCTGGATCTGGGGGTCTACGGCGCGCCGGAAACCTTCCTGATCGACGGGCAGGGCATCATCCGGCACAAGTTTGTCGGGGTGATCGATGAGGCTGTCTGGCAGAAGCAGCTGGCGCCGCTGTACAACCAGCTCAGCGGTGGGACGAACTGATGAAGGCACTGTTTTCCTCCATCCTGCTGGCATTGGCTCTGGCCGCCAGCGCCCATGCGGCGATTGATACCTACACCTTCAAAAGCGAGGCCGAGCGCGAGCAATTCCGCCAGCTGACGGCCGAACTGCGCTGCCCCAAGTGCCAGAACCAGAACATTGCCGACTCCAACGCACCAATTGCCACTGACCTGCGGCGGGAAATCTTCCGCATGCTCGAAGAAGGCAAAGACAATCAGCAGATCACCGATTATCTGGTGGCCCGCTATGGCGACTTTGTCCGCTACAAACCCGAGCTGAGTTCGCGGACCTGGCTGCTCTGGTATGGCCCGGTTGGCCTGCTGCTGGGTGGAGTAGTGGTTCTGGGGCTGATTGTTTTGCGCAAGCGAGCTACTTCCGCAGGCGATCATGGGCCACGACTGACCGATCAAGAGCAGGCGCGTCTGGATGCGCTGCTGAAAAACGAACCACAGGATAAACAACACTGATGCTCGACTTATGGCTCTCTGCCGGCCTGCTGATGCTGACGGCTCTGGCATTCCTGATGTATCCGCTGCTGCGCCGGCAACCCGAGGTGATAGCCGAAGATCGCACGGCCCTGAACGTCGCCCTGTACCAGGAACGGCTGGCTGAATTGTCTGCGCAACAGGCGGCCGGGACCTTGAGTGGCGAACAGTTTGAGACTGGCAAGGCGGAAGCTGCCCGAGAATTGCTGGCTGACACCGAGGGTAAAACTCCGCTGCAAACGACCCGCCTGGGTAAAGCCATTCCAATTCTGGCAGCGGTGCTGATGCCGTTTCTCGGTCTGGGTCTGTATTGGCACTGGGGCGGCAGTGAACAGGTCGAATTGACCCGCGAATACGAGAACGCCCCACGCACGCTGGAGGAGATGACCGCGCGTCTGCAGGCGACCGTCAAGGCGCAGCCAGAGGCCGCCGAGGCCTGGTACTTCCTTGGGCGCACGTACATGGCTCAGTCACTTTACTTGCAGGCGTCAGAGGCTTTTCAACAAGCCGCCGAGCTGGCTAATCGCCCACCCGAAGTACTGGGGCAACTGGCACAAGCCCGGTTTTTTGCCGGCGAGCGCCAGTGGACCCCCGCGCTGCAGGCGCTGACCGATGAAGCGCTGAAAGCCGATCCGCAAGAAAGCACCAGCCTTGGGCTGCTCGGCATTGCAGCGTTTGAAAGTGCCCGTTATGCCGATGCGATGACCTACTGGCAGCGCTTGCTGGATGCCATGCCGCCTGATGATGCCGCCCGTGAGCAGATTCTCAGTGGGATCGAACGGGCCAGGAGCAATCTGCTGGCTTCTGGCGGCTCTCTGCCAGAGCTGGCCGTGGCTGCTGCGGCTCAGCCCGTCAGGGTGCGCGTCGATCTGGCCTCCGCAATACGTGAAAAAGTGCAGCCCGGCGATACGCTGTTTGTGTTTGCCAAGGCAGCCTCCGGTCCGCCCATGCCGCTGGCGGTGAAGCGCCTGACGGTGGCCGATTTACCGGTTGAGGTGAGCCTCTCGGATGCCGATGCGATGATGCCGCAGCTGAAAATTTCCGCATTCCCGCAAATTCAGCTGATGGCGCGTATTTCCCGCGCCGGCAATGCCACGGCTGGCGAATGGGTGGGCGCCAGTCAGGCTATCGCCAGCAACGGCGGTGAGTTGCACCAGATCACGATTGATCGCCCGGATACGCCTTAGCAGAGGATGCTCGGCACCGGCTGCCGACCGGCGGCAAACCGGCTTCTAATGCCTGTCATGCTATAGTCGCGGTCGCCGAAAAATTCTAAATAATAAGGAAAATCATGGAGTTCAAGGCTGCTGACAGTCTGGCTGAGCAGATCGCCGGGGACCTTGCCGGACGCATCATCCGTGGTCAGTTGAAGGCCGGGGAAAGAATCCGCGAACTGCATGTGGCTCAGGAATTGAATGTCAGCCGTGGAGCGGTGCGCGAGGCGCTGCTGATTCTGGAGCGGCAGCATCTGGTGGATATTCAGGTCAATCGCGGCGCTCAGGTCAGCGCGCTGAGCGCTGAGCATGTCAAAGGCCTGTTTGTGCTGCTGCTGGAGCTCTACGTAATCCTCGCCAATGCCTCCCTGACCTGGAAGAGCGAGGCTGACCTTGAGCCCTATCGGGCCATTCAGCGTGAGCTGGCAGTGGCGGCGAAGTTTCATGACGTGGGCACCTTTGTGGCTCAAGGTGTTGAATTGAGCAAGGCGGGATATGTGTTTGCCAATAATCCCTATCTGCAACAGATTCTCGACAATCTGACGCCCGTGGTCAGTCGCATGCATTACCTGATTCTCGATCGCAGGCGTGAAGAAATGCAGTTTATCCATCAGTTGTTTCGCAGCTTGCAGGATGCGCTTGAAGCGCGAGACAGAATCCGTTTGCGTGAACTGTTGCAGCGTTATTGTGAACACAGTTGCAAGCAGGTTCTGGCAGCAGTGGCCAGTCAGTCCGGAGACAAGGCATGCGTCTGAAGTGCATTCGTCTGGCGGGGTTCAAGTCGTTTGTGGATCCGACGACCGTCAACTTTCCCAGCAACATGGCGGCGGTGGTTGGCCCCAATGGTTGCGGCAAATCCAACATCATCGATGCCGTTCGCTGGGTGATGGGCGAGAGCTCGGCAAAAAACCTGCGTGGCGAATCGATGACGGATGTCATCTTCAATGGCTCGAATACGCGCAAACCGGTCACGCAGGCCTCCATCGAGCTGATTTTCGACAACTCCGATTCGACGCTGATCGGTGAATACGCGGCTTTCGCCGAAATCTCGATTCGCCGGCGCGTGACCCGGGATGGCCAGAACACCTACTTTCTCAATGGCACCAAGTGTCGGCGGCGGGATGTCACCGATATTTTTCTGGGTACCGGTCTGGGGCCGCGCAGCTACTCGATTATCGAACAGGGCATGATCTCCAAGCTGATCGAATCCAAGCCCGAAGATCTGCGCAACTTCATCGAGGAAGCTGCCGGTATCTCCAAGTACAAGGAGCGCCGGCGTGAAACCGAGAACCGCATCCGCCGTACCCACGAGAACCTCGCGCGTCTGACTGACCTGCGCGAGGAGTTGGAGCGCCAGCTTGAACGTTTGCACCGGCAGGCGCAGGCGGCGGAGAAGTACCAGGAATACAAAGCCGAGGAACGTCAGCTGAAAGCGCAGCTGGCAGCCTTGCGTTGGCAGGCGCTGAATCTGCAGGTTGGACAACGTGAATCGGTGATTGCCGATCAGGAAGTAGGTTTTGAAGCGTTGGTAGCAGACCAGCGCAGTGCCGATGCCAGCATCGAGCGCCTGCGCGATGGTCACCATGAACTGTCCGAACGCTTCAACTTGGTGCAGGGTCGCTTTTACTCGGTGGGCGGTGATATCGCCCGTAT
>JACCDZ010177261.1_pt1 | contig 27203 bp, 24 predicted proteins | sample 7449551 | NCBI WGS metagenome assembly JACCDZ01 (sample SAMN15323452, study PRJNA562643) | freshwater metagenome | isolation source: river surface water | place: USA:Blue River Watershed | collected 2017-08-18 | reverse complement strand
TTGAGAGCATTTAACAAGTTAAACAACAATCCACTCAGTGGCTCTGGATGTATAATAATGTGAGACCACATATGGCAAATGGTGGCATACCACCAGTATTTAAGAAGTAATTATTTAAGCCGTAAATAATCTATACTTTTAAATTGCTCTAAAAATGGGAGGGTTACCGTTAAGAAAATTAAAAACACAAACAAAATAGAATATATAGCACTTTTCTGGTAAAATCCCCATATACTTTATATAATATATTGAATATGTTAAATCAAGAAGAAAAACACGAATACCTACATAATGTAGTAATAGCCAATTTTTTACCATTAGTAAATCAGAAGATATATTCTGTTATTTATGATTATGACTGTAGAATAGCAATCTGCACTAACTACTCCGCACAATCTATTGCTATGCAATCATGGGAAGATGCTGTTGGTATCACATTTAGAGATAATCAAAGAGCAGACTTGGGAGCTAAAATCTTTGGGTCTAAATACACTGGAGTGTTTGTAGAGTTCATCCACCACTATATCCAAAAAATATACCAGCTTCAACTAAGTATATTCAGGAACAAAGAAGTAGTAAATTTTATAGACTTGTTACCCTACAATGACAAATTTATTGCTTACTTGATTACTTACGTTCCAATATTTCATCCCTCGGGCGAAGTTATTGGTATTCAGAGCTTTGCAACAAGCGTACCTTTTTTTAGTCACCACGACTATATGCAAAATATTCTTGGCTATTCCCCGTTAAAAATCAGCGATAATTGCTCAGTAAAATTAACTGAACGTGAACATGAAATTCTCTTTCTACTCGCAAATTCAATACCACACGAGCAAATGACTCAGATTTTGGGAATACGCCGAAGTACCATATCGAATATTATAGCCAAACAAATCAGCAAGAAGTTTGGTTTAACTGGCTCAAATTCAAAAGCGCTTGCTCAATTAGCAATTGAACATGGTTATCATAAAGCAATTCCTGAATCTTTATCCAAGCCATATATAATTATTCTTGATGAGCGGCTTGCAAAAGAGATAAATATTGAGATAAAATAAAAAACCCCTCATTAAAAGGGGTTTCATACTTCATTTATTGTGACAACAGATTTAATTTATTGCCATCATACTCACGTAATTATTGCTGTAGTTCTCCTCACTTGTCCACTGCCCCTCAACGTAATACAGATTACTACCATCAGTAGTAACATAATCACAAGAAAAGTAATCAGGCTGAGAAGAGTTAGTTAATACTTGCCAATTACTACTAGCTCCGGAGCCAGATGGTAGATAAAGAAAATTTGATTCAGCACAAGCATATGCAGTATTTTTCACGTAAACCAAATCATTAATGTTATTATTTGCACTACCAAACGGTGATGCCGAAGTAGAGCTACCGCTAAGTGGAGTAATATAAACCTGAGTCGTTGTTATGGTTTGAAGGTTTGATTCAGTATTCAACTGATAGCTGTAATAAAGGTTACCATTTTGATCAAAATCTTCTATCACACCAGGAGCAGGCATAAAGAAATTAGGTACGGACTCGAGTGAATTACTTGCTAAATTAATCGTATACAAGGTCGCTAAATTAGGGTCAGAAATATACAATTTATTTTGGCGATACAATAGCTTACTATATGACATTACAAAAGGTATATCAATGCTGTTTATAGTCCAAGTATTGTCTTGCGTCTTATACTTCAAAATAAAGTTATTATCTGTAGTTGCTTCACTGCCCAAAGCATAAATATTGCCCTGATTATCACTAACAACTTGTGACGCAATAAGTATATTATTTGGAGGTGTAAGATTACAGACCATATTGCCAGGTATATTCTGTGCCGCAAGCTGACATAAAGTACCACTCTGATCAACGCTATAAACACTTTTGCTGACTTGGTCATAAGTAAGCCCGCTTAAAGATGGGTTAATGGTTACAGTATTGGTCTGGCTTCCAGAGGAATTACTCGTGCCATTACATGCTGCAAGAAGAGTACTTGCTAAAATTAATCCACATAACAAACTATTATTAATTTTATTTTTCATGATGTTATTCTTTCTTTTTCTTGTTAATCTCTAATATTAAAGGGGGTTAGCAGATTTTGTAAACTGCAAATCAATATTTGTAAATAATCCATCGTTACAAGTAAATGTTCTAGTATCAGCAAATTTATTATCATTTGCAGCAGGTAAACATTTATAAGTTCTACTTCCACCAAGAACTCCTGTATACGGAATCACGAACTGATTTATATAGGAAACACCATTTTCTGTAGCAGTATATGCCTGTGCGGTTTTATTATTTGTCTTCTTATCATTAGTATAAGTTGCATAAACATTTACAAATGAAACTGGTACAAGATAAGTTAAATTATTATTCAAAGTATAATACCAACTATTATTTAATTGAGCATACTTTGCCTTATCAAAATTATAGGTAGTTTTACTATTTTTAAAGGTATTTTTTATTTGAGCTACAATCGTCGGACAAGTTTCAGCATAAGCATTAAAACAGTCAGCTGCTTTTGAGTTTATATAGCTAACCCTAGCATTTAAAGTTTTTGTCTGACTTTTAATGTATGAATTAAGATCTGGTTGAATTGGTAAAGAGTTACCCTTATAATGGCTTAGAAACTCAATTCGACTTTTACTAAGATTTAGTTCATCAAAAATCTCAGTCTGAGCATTTAAAGCTGCTGTTGACAATGGTTTCGGCGTGGGAACAGTAACGCCTACAGAAGAATAAGGGGTTATTACAGGACTAAAGTAAAATAGATTACTCAAAATCATTCCATTGGCATCTTTAACTTGTGAGCCAAGAGTAGAAGAATAGGTAATAATTGAGTCAACCAATGCCTGGCATGCTGCTGGAGATGCAACGCTACAAGCATTAACATTATAGCTTCCTTCTGGGGTTTTGCCAAAGATATCCGTTAATTTATTTGGTGTACCACCATTTTGTAATGCTGAAACAGTAATCGCCGCATCGCTAGATATTTTACTGCCCTTTGCTGATAATGCCGGCACTATATTAACCAGTCCATATCCTACTGAAGCAGAGCTAGAAAATTCAGCAGCCTGTTCCTTGGTTTTAAATGTAATACTTACATTTACAGCAACAACCGCACCAGCATCCAGATTGCTTACAAAAGAATCACCACAAGTTTGGAAAAATGCAGACTCTCCAGCCGTCAAAGCTTTTTGACCGCTACTACTTAAGTTCTCATTGCCAAAAGTTGTTGTTAGGTCAGCTTTTGTCGAATAAGTATACAGATATGTAAAATTATAAGTATAATCTGTATTTTTGGTACTTGCAGCAAATGATGCTCCAGCTCCAAGAGTAAACCCATATAAGTCAAGCCCCGTCACACTTAGTCCAAGATTTAATGAGCGACTAACTTGTTCATTGGATGCTGTAGAACTAAAATTTAATCCAGCCTGAGGTGAATTACCAATACTATAATTTTTTGTATTCATACAGATTGTTGAACTGGTTGGCATTTCAGTTGCATAAAGAGTTGGCGCACCAAGCACTGCCCAGTCATCATTAACACCGGATTGCAATCCTTTATCCTTAACTACAAATGCTGCACTTGAATTAGCAAATACCGCACTAGTTAAAATACTTAGTAACATCCCTGTTAACAATAGCTTTTTCTTTTCCATTACAGATTCCTTTTATGATTGTATTACATGCTTTTCCATGTTCTGAGAGGTATTTTATAGGATGTTAATTATTTTAACAATAGATATTTTTGTCTATTCGCGTTCATCAATGAGTATATCTAACTGTATTATAATGATATTCATCAACACAAACCCAGTACCATCGTAATTTAAGTCATGCCTCATTAAAATTACTTCGTATTATATGTTGTAATAAGTTCACAAAAATATAGCCAAACTAGCAAGAATAAAAATGAGAATTAGATGATTAATTGAGTTAACCCATTCTTTATTGACTAATACATAGTTTAAAAGCTTCAAAAAATTTATAACTTCTAAGATTAATATTATTGTAGAACAGAGGCAGCCAGTAAGCTTTAATTCTCAAGTATGTTATAATCACAACTAATTAACCTAAGATAGTAAATATTCTATGAATAAACCCAAAGAACAAGATTTAAAACACTTTGTCAGTAAAGATAAAGAGCGCTTGACCTATGATTGCAAAGGACTGCAGCAATGGTTATTGTACACACCAAGTGGACGTGAAATTCTCAGCAAAGAACGCTTATTCTTTACACAAAATGTAAATCATATTTTTGGTACTTTCTCCCTGCAAATCGGACTGAGTGACATTAACTTTTTGCATGGCAACAAGATTAACCAACATTTCACTATCAACGTTGACATGATTGCTGATTTACGTTTTTTACCAATAAAGAGTGATAGTGTTGATTTAATTGTCTGCCCTCATGTGTTGGAGTTCACCAATAATTATCACCATGTACTGCAAGAACTCTATCGTGTGCTATCACCCAATGGTAAATTAATTCTCACTTGTTTCAATAAATACAGTTGGTTTGGACTATGTAAAAACCGAATTCCACTCTTAAAACGTGCACGGTTAATTTCGCTGAATTCACTCCGCAGTCAACTTGAAGCGCTTAACTTCGCCATTGATGGTGGTAAATTCTTTGGCTATTGTCCTCCATTTAGTAAATCCCGACGGCTCAAACGTTATCATTGGATGAACTTAGTTGGTGATCGTTGGTTTCCAACCATGGCAAATAGCTTTGCACTAATTTTACGTAAAGAAATTGTTACACCTACACTGATTAAATATAAAGACTTAGAATCCTTCTCAACCTTCTCACCTGATTTCGGAACTGCACGCGTATGCAACAAACAAAATTAATTATCTACACCGATGGCGCTTGCAAAGGCAATCCTGGAATTGGTGGCTGGGGCGCAATTCTCATGTATGGCGATAAAACTAAAGAAATTTATGGCTATGCTCCCGAAACAACAAATAATCGGATGGAATTAAGCGCCGTCATTGAAGCGTTAAAGGTGATCAAGCGTAGTTGCCCGATTACTATTTTTACTGATTCGCAATACGTTAAGCGTGGCATTACTGAATGGATTGATGGCTGGATTAAAAAAAACTGGAAGAATGTTAAAAATATCGATTTATGGCAAGAATTATATCCGCTGAGCAAGCAATATGATATTGACTGGCAATGGGTGCGTGGACATAACGGAGATAAATATAATGAACGCGCTGACGAACTTGCCAACTTAGCAATCACTTTAGCTCAACAAAATGTCTAAACAACAATACTATGCACCAATTGAATGGCGCGGCAACACAGCTTATTCAACGCTTTTTAATGATATCTTCTTTTCACAAGCATCTGGAATCGAAGAAAAGCGTTATGTTTTTCATCAACATAATAATTTAGCAGATAGATTTGCCAAGCTCAGTGACAATGAGACTTTTGTAATTGGTGAAAGTGGTTTTGGATCTGGATTAAACTTTCTGACTACGCTACAGTTATGGCGAAGCATTAGGCGTGCGGAAAACTGCTCATTGCATTTTATGTCATTTGAAAAACATCCTCTAGCTCCAGATGACCTCAGGAAAATTGTGAGCCAATTTCCAGAACTGACAAATGAATTAGAGGAATTATCCACACAATACTATTTACTACTACCGGGACATCACCGACTTACTTTCGCTAACAATGTCAAACTGACATTGATTATTGGGGATATCCAAGAGCAATTACCACAATTAAGTCATAAGGTGGATGCTTGGTTTCTTGATGGGTTTAGCCCAGCTAAAAATGACGAAATGTGGAACTTGCAACTTCTAAATGAAATTGCAATCCATTGCCATAGCAATACCACTTTCGCAACTTATACTGCAAATTCTCAAGTACGTCGTAACTTAGAAGCCGCAGGATTCACGGTGCAAAAAGGTTTAGGTTTTGCCAACAAACGTAATTTACTCTTTGGTAAATTTAACCAACATAACAATCAGCCTACTACGAAAAAAATACCTCGTCCATATTATGCAATTCCAGACTTCCCCACTCACGATATAACACAAAGTATTGTCGCAGTTATCGGTGCTGGAATTAGTGGCGCAGCGACCGCACGGGCATTGGCAAACCGTGACTACTCAGTAGTGGTCTTTGAAAAAAATCCAAATGTTGCCAGTGAGGCTAGCGGTAACTATCAAGGTATGCTTTATGGCAGTTGGAGCGCCTTTGGTGGTGCAATGATGGAGTTAAGTTGTTCCGCATATCGTTTTAGTCATTACTTAATAAAAACCACGCTCCTTGAACACACTGACTTTGCTTCATGTGGTTTAATTCAGCTAGGACATAATACACAGCAGATTAAACGCAATCAACAATTAATCCAAGCAAATTTACCCAATGAATTTATTTCTGCTGTTGATAAAGCACAAATAGAACAACTCGCAGGTTTTACAAGCAACAGTGAAAAACTTAATGGAGTTTACTTTCAGCATGGGATGTGGCTCAAACCACCAAGGTTAGTCAGCGAATTACTTAAGCATCCCAACATTAAACTAATTACTAATTGCGAAATTAAGCAGATTAAACACAACACGGAGCATTGGCTACTTTATGAAGAAGCTAATCTTGCTCCGCACAAATTTACTAGTCTGGTTTTATGCAATGCTCATGCCGTAGCAGATCTAATTCCTGACCTAACACCGTTTTTGCGCAAAATTCGTGGACAAACTACCGTAGTAGAAAATACAACCAGTCAATTAAAAACCATTTTATGTGGGCATGGCTATATCACGCCAGAAAACGCTGGGAAATTTACTCTGGGTGCAACATTTCAATTTAACGATGAGCTATTAGATGTACGCGAACAAGACCATCAGGAGAATCTGGCTAATTTTAGTACCATTTTACCAGAACTAATTCAGCAAATTACACCAGAAAAATTAACTGGCAAAGCTAGCTTAAGAACTAGTAGCTATGATTACTTTCCCTTGGTTGGACCATTGGCTGACTATCCCCAATTTAATCAAGATTATGCAAAACTTTCGAAAGATAAAAATGCATGGCTTAATACTCCCTGTAATTATCTACCCAATTTATGGCTTAATCTGGCACATGGAGCAAAAGGGCTACTGACGGCACCCTTATGTGGAGAAATCATTGCGGATTATATAAGTCAATCACCACTCTCGTGTAGTGAAGATGTGCGAATAGCACTCCACCCTAATCGGGTATATGTTCGTAATTTGGTAAAACCATAGACACCTAATACACAATTGATGTTAAGCTTTAAAACGCACCATAGTTTAGCAGCAATAATCAAATGGCGATGAATACATTCTTAAAAATGCTATAATACAGAATTATTTCACTTTTACTTTTATTTTGACAATTTCATATGACAGCTATTTACTCGTTTGTATTATCTTTTGCTGCTTGCTGGCTCATTATCAAAACCAATAGCTACCACGCCAAGTTTTCTGCCGACCACGAATTAAAAGGTGCACAAAAATTTCACAAAATTCCAACTCCACGAATTGCTGGATTAGCTATCTTCGTAAGTGCATGGCTGATAGCCTTTTATGGATCTATAGAACATTATTTATGGGCAAAGTTTTTAGTTAAATTGCTCGTACCAACTTCGATGGTATTTGCCGTTGGCTTAGCCGAAGATCTGGTAAAAAAATTGACGCCAATCCAACGTTTGGTAATGGTTATATTCGCCTGTTTAATTGGAGTTTATGCAGTACATATTGTTAACATGATAACACATACTAATGTCATGATAATTGACTACTTCTTACGCTTTGAACCATTAAGTCTTGTTTTGACTATATTCATATTACTTGGTGCTACTAATGCCTTTAATATTATTGATGGTTATAATGGGTTGTGTATCACAACTTTTGCAACAATCTTAATTACTTGTCTTTTTATTGCTTATCAAGTTAACTATCATTATTTAGATCAGTCTATTCTAATTCTTCTTGGAGCAGTTGTTGGAGTCATGCTCTGGAACTATCCACAGGGGAAAATTTTTCTTGGTGATGGAGGTGCATACTTTCTTGGTTTTATCGCTACCTTAATCTTACTTGAATTATCACAGCATGTTCCGGATTATAGTCCATTTACATCCCTGCTAATCATGATCTACCCGATCAGTGAAACATTACTTTCTATTTACCGTAAGAAATTTCTTCGTGGAAAATCACCATTTCAACCTGACCGATTGCATATGCATATGGTAATCTACTATCGTCTCATTCGCCATGATCACCACAACCGGAATGCTGCGGTTGTAATTAAAATGCTCGGTTTTATCATTCCGCAACTAATCGCAGCATTTATGCTACATAAGCAACAACTTTATATAATACTAGCGATTTTTACTTATATAACAGTATACTTTTGGGTTTATTTTAGAATTATATCATTCAGAACACTCAGAATATTACCATCCTCAGTTAAAAACAAACCTTAAATAGTGATTAGATTACAGTGTTATTTTAAAATAATGTATAATTATAGTGTCGTTCTCTGTCATCATTTACTCGTATGAGCTGCGATAATATAAGCTACGTTGCTAAACTATAAAAAATAACAATAGAAGATTTAAAAAAGATTACGCATCATGAAACATGCAGGTTTTACAATTATCGAACTTATGATAGCAGTTGCCATTATTGGAATTTTAGCTGCACTTGCTATACCTGCCTACCAAAGCTACATTACTAGAGCCCGTGTAAGTGAAGGTATTTTATTTGCTTCAGATGCCAAAAGTAACGTAGCTCAGTACTATCTATCAACGGGCAACTTTCCTAATAGTAATAGTGAAGCTGGTATTCCTGTTACTATCTCATCTCCGATGGTTGCATCAGTTGATGTTTCTAATGATGGTCAGGTAATTGTTACTACTTCAATTAGTGGTATCACCAATGGAAGTATTATATTTTCACCTCAAGCTAGTTCTTCTGGTATAGAGTGGACATGTACTGGTGGTGACCTAGATGGAAATTATCGTCCGTCCAATTGCCGTCAGTGAGCAAAATAATATTTTCATGACCGTAAAGAGATATCCAAGATAAAGAATAAATAAACGTTTCGCAAATAATGATTACGTATGCCATAGGAACACAATGAATAAAAAATTACAACACATTCTTTTGATAACCATCGCCAGCTTAGGAATTTTAGGATATTTACTCAAAATCAGTTATGCATCTTTTGTTACTAAAACAAAACTATCTGAAGCTTTCTTATTAATCGAACCAATTCAAAATGACATAAATGACTATGCACAAAAAAATGGCGGTTTACCCATAAGTGTCGAGTTGGATAATAGCTCGTTTGGTTTACCACAACCTTTTGAAATTCAAGGTGCCTATATTAGTAGCGTTGTTGCACATAAAGACCCCAATAGTGAACAAGCTATTTTGTTTGCTTATATTAACCCTACAATTATCCCTAACCTAGAAGATGGTAAAGGAGAACCGTTAGAATCTCCCTATATTAGTTTCAAAGGGAGCTATTCGAATCGTAACATTAATTGGGAATGTAGCTCTAACCTAGCAAAACACTACCTTCCCAGCTCCTGCAATGGTAGCTAGATCGAACTTCTCGACTAGCTATAAAGAGTTGAGGTACAAGACATATTATCTCTGCATAAACAACTAACAATAATGCGTGCTATAATTCGATACTTATAATTTTTAGACAACTATACGCGCAACCATGAACAATATTAATAAACTATCCGACTACTTTAATCTACTACATACCAAATTTAACTTAATTATCAATGCCGAGAACACTCTCATTTATATTGCCTCAATTACTATAATCTTACTTTTAGCCTTGTTGATAACTAAAGTCATCCATAATAAATTTAAACGTTCAACAATTACTGAAAAGATAGTAAGATCAATTGTATTTCCCTTCACCGTTGTTTTTGGACTAATCATTTTAAATTTGATTGATTTCATACTTAATGAGCCTAAAAGTATCCTGATTGCATTTTTTCTAAAATTGTTTAGCTCTGCAATAATAATAAATCTAGTCAATTTATTAGTTAACTATGTTTTTGCCAAACGCCACTACACCGCTATACTAAGCAAATTTATTAAGGTACTATTATGGGTAACGGCACTAATTATGATAACTGATGCTAATGATGACATAATCAACTTGCTTGACAGTATCACCTTTCACATTGGTAAGAATACTCAGTTGTCAATTTGGGATATGTTACATGCGCTAGCTATGCTTGTAATTATTATTGTTGGTGCAAGACTACTAAATAGATATAGCGAACGGAAAATAAACCATTTTAAACAAATGGATACTAATATTCGCCAAATTATGATTCGAGTTAGTAAGATTATTATTTTTATCTTGGCTGCAATGATTACTCTACCGACTTTGGGAATTGATGTGACCGCACTGTCAGTTTTTGGTGGCGCATTAGGTGTTGGTCTTGGTTTTGGTTTACAAAAAATTGCCAGCAACTTCTTAAGTGGTTTTATCATCTTACTTGATCGTTCAATCAAAGTAGGCGATCGTTTAGTTCTCGACAACAATAGTGGTTCGGTAACAAAAATTACCACACGCTACGTCGTTTTAGAACGTTTTGATGGCACAGAGGTTTTAATCCCAAATGAAACCTTCATTACCAATAGTATACAAAATCAGTCATATTCAAGTAAGCGATTACGCTCTGAAATATTATTGACTATTAGCGATAAAATAGATATTAATCAGGCGCTTGTATTAATTAAACAAGCTATTCAAAGTGCGCCAAATACTATTGCTGATAAAGCTGCAGTGATGATTACTAAACTCGTTGACAATGGTTTAGAAGTTAAAGGTTACTATTGGGTAGAACAGCCTAGTTTTACCGTTGAAGCTGGAAATTATATCTACATTCAAATTGTAAAGCTATTTAAAGAAAATTCAATAGCAACACCGCAAACTACGCAAAAAATTGAAGTTATAAATCGTGACTAATTTAGCACTCCCATCAATACGCAGTGAGTTTCGCGCCAATATTTATGCTCAAGCAAGTGCTTTTATTGTTAATGTTGGTCTGTTTGTAATTACAAATAACTATATTTTTATTTGGATTGAGTTTGCAGCTTTAGCCTTTATTGGTATGTATAATGCCAAAAGCCCCAAATTCTTTGATCGAAATATATTAAATCATTTTATAAGCGTGATAATCTTTTATTTAATTTCGATGTTAATTGAAGATAATCATTTTTTATATATTTGCTTAATTTTCATTTTTACCTACTTCTTTTTTATTCTTAAGGATAATGGCTATCATAAAAGTGTAAATTTATGGATGTATCTACAGGCTCTGTTGATTGGAACTACTTTTACTTATTATCCATTTTATTTGAAGATTATAGCAACCGCAATTGCTTATATTGAAGCACAAGTTATATTAAATCTAGCATTTAAACTCCTTAGCACGACCGCTCAACATGATGCAGAAATGCGCTACCATCGAGTATTAAAAATTCCTCTTAGTACATGGTTTAACTTCCGCCGACCAGAGGTACGCCTTGCAATTCGTGGATCAATTACTGCCGCGATACTTTATGCACTATGCTCTAAATTCAATGACGTTAAGCCGAATTGGGCAGTAGTTAGTGCAATTGCCTGTCTACAACGCAATGATTTTATGGCAAGTTTGCGCGCTATTAAGGGAATTGCAATTGGTTCAATTGCCGCATGGCCAGTTGCATCGCTACTAGTTTATGGATTAAGCGGGCATCAGGATATTAGTGCTGTGTTACTATGGGTTTTTCTACTAATAAGTCTAGTTTGCAGTTTTGAGATTAGTATTAAACCTCGTCTTCACATGCAAATAATTAGTAGTGGTTTGATGATCTTAGCAATTACCTGTGTTTCGACAGCACTAGAAACGAATACTTACGCATATCTTAGCTTAAAAGTTATGAATTCTCTGACTGGAGTAAGTGTTGCATATTTGGTTTTGTTAATTTGGAATAAATCTAAACAACTATGGGAAGCATCCTAGGTTCAAGCATAAAATAGATAATTTAATTGATTTTATTGCATTAAAAACTTAAATTCAGGAAATATTGTTTATAAATAGAAGCTGAATTCTTAAAAATCATGACATTCGTTCCAAATCATCCGTTTGAACTAAATTGAGTATAGTAATATGTTACCCCTGAGTCTATGACAATGATTAGTATAAATCCTTTCCTCATGAATTTTATGGTACCAACTATTATGACATGGCACCATGAATATCTCCTCCCTTATATAAATCTCGATTATAATTTACACAATATCATAAACAAAATACGCAAGCAAGGGGGTACAAAATCAAACAGTTGATCAATAATCAATTACCCCCTCAGACAACTACATCAGATTATCACTTAGGCATTCCAACTGTTTTCCAGTTTTTAAACCCATATGTTGAGAAATAAACATTTCCACAATTTGTACCAGCAAACTGAAGATTTGTACCTGGAAAAGAAGTAACGACATCACTTACGGTGCAGCCATCAGACATTGACTCAGGAAGTATATCTCCAAAATTGCTCCACCTATCAAATGATGGGGCTAAGGAATAGTATGCTGAAAAAGTTGCTGCGCCATATTGTATTAAAGTATACACATCACTTGTAGCAGAATCAACTACAATCATACTGGTATTTCCACCAAGATCACCAAGAAGTTTACTCCAATTACCATTTACTCCTAAGGAATAATAAATCCTTCCATGATTAGTTCCTGCATAAATATTCCCAGATGTAGGATTAATACTAATAGCACTAATTTCTTCAGACTCCTGAGACACAGAAGAACTACTTACATGAAGCCAAGGTCCTGAACCCAAAGTAATAGGATTTACACTTGAAACATATATATTACCCTTAGATGAGCCAACAAAAACACTTTCTACACCGTTAGCCACTGAAGTTACATAAATTCCATATTCGGTAGTTACTAGGCCACCATCAGGTAATTTACTACTAGCAATGGCCTGCCAGTTACCACTAAGACTGGTTGCATAAATAAAGCCGTTATTAGCGCCAACAAATAAGTTTCCAGTCGCATCAATTTGTGAACCATTTGAAATTGAATTATCCGGTAACTCTCCTCCACCCAACGGTTTCCAGCTACTTGCTCCTGAAGTTGATACATAAGCATTACCACTACCAGTTATAGCGTATACATTTGCCGCTACCCAGTCATAATTCATATCTAGAATTGCTGATGAGTCAGGAATTATTGTGGAAACTTGTTCCCATGGACTGGAACTTTCTGTTACTGGATCAATTTGAGCTTTGTAAATATGTCCGCCTGTTGAAGCAGCAAAGACTTGATATGAACCAGTTGCAATTTCGAGATCTGAAAGCCCACCATAGTCGGGAAGCTGACCAGAGTTAACATCAAAGCTATTTGAATATGCAGTAGTGTAATTACTTGAAGTTGCAGAAATTTTACATGCCACACAAACTAAATTTCCGCTAATGCTGAATGATGCTACAGGACTTTCTGGTGTCAATGTTACAGTAGAAGGAGAAGTTAATACTCCATAAGGGCTTTGCAAGATAACTTCAATCGATTCTGAAAGTTTACCAGAAGCACTTACCTTAACTTGCCAGTTTTGTTCTAAATATAAATTTGGTATATTTTGAGAAATTTGTAAACTGGTAGGATTAGCCGAACTACTACTGCCACCATTACATGCGCATAAAAATACAGGAAAAAGACAAATTCCTAATAAATTATGTCCAGTTAATGTTTTTAACATATAATACCCCTATTCCGCAGTTATTATTGGGATAACTGCTATTTAAATAACCTAGAAAACATTCTGATACATAACTGGCAATGGCATCTAACATTACCAGTTTAAATATTTACATCAGATGGTTGGTTTAGCAATCTGCCTTAATCCTTCATCAGTAAAGCCAGCCATATATTTATAATACAAAGAGTCTGACCAATCAAAGCTACTAGTATCATTTTTATCAAAAATTTTTGCCTTATCTGCGCCATAGTAGCCATGACAGTCCAAAGACCCATTAGAACGATTATCACGACATTCATACACTAGTGGTGTAATATTGTCAAAAGTAATTTTATAATGCATAAGGTCATCATTCTCAACTTTATATGCCTTTACTTTAGCTTGTAAGTTATTACACATAGTTGTTTTACAATCTCCAAGATTAGTTACTGCATAATTAAATTTAGTTTCTCCGCCTGATATATATGTAGACATGGGAATGAGTTTAGCCTTAATTGCGGCTAACTCAGTACTTGAACCAAATTTCACATTAAGATTTAAGAAATTATCAGCCTGATATCTTCTAGCATAAAAGTCCAGCACATCTGGATCAATTGGAAAGGACTTATTTATTTGATTAATAATTAAAGGCAATATTTCTGATCCACACCTCGCTGGTTCGTTATAGCATAAAGGTGCCTGAGCGGATATATATTCCTCCCGATCCCCAAGTTTATTTATCACTGCTTTTCTAAGTTCATTCTGTGCTGAACCATCTAATTTGCCAATTATTTCCTGAAATGTATAATAAAGTTTTATATTATCTAAATAAATTTTATTAAGGCGAGCAATAGCTGCTTGGCCTTCCGGACTATCAACCTGATTTAATTTAACTTTATTTTCATATTTAGTAAAAGATGGATTTAAATATGAAACTTTATCAGGTTTAACATTTTTAGTAGCAGGATCCTGTACCTGATCAGCAAAAGTACTACCATATTCTAATACCTTCTTCATTGTAGCATTACAGCTATCGAAATTAGCTGCACTACATGTTAGCACATCAGTATTAACTATTTTTAATAGTCCTCCAGAATCACCACCTAACTGAGAAAGAGCAACAACAATTTCTGCTTTCTGATTAGTTTTTTTTGATGCAGCCTCAACAGCAGCAGAAAGTTCGGCAAAACTACCATATGAAGTAGCTAATGATGCACTAAATTTGGAAGCTTCATCTTGATTCTGCAATTTAATTGTTACATGCCCTTTAACCCCGGCAGTATACTCTTCTGAATAAACATACCCATCACCACAGGATTTATAAAAGCTATCATTCACACTACCTTTGGTAATATATGCTGGCTTAAAAAAATCACGAAGAGCACCACTATTACTGATATTATCATCATTTAGTTGATGTATTCCATTAATTGACATAATAACATCAAACCCAATCTCAGAATCATTGAAAGTTGAACTATTCTCTATCACAGCCGAGCCACTAACCTTAACCAAAGAAACTCCGGCTGCAAGTGATGCTGAAACCGCCTGGGATTGAGCTGCTGATTTAGTAGTGCTAACACTTGTAAATAGAACAGTATCACTCTTTGGACCTTTAGCATAATTAGAATTACTAAAAAAGTCACCCTTCGTAATAATGCATGAGTCATGTGAAAACATGGCATTCATCTTATTGTAACCTGGCATCCCAAGATTTGAGCCGTATGCACCGATACTTGCAACCCGTAATTCCTGATAAGTTTTTAGGGAAGATGGAAGAACCACCTGTTTTCCATTTTTAATTGCATCCAGAATTATCGCGTTACGTTGATTAAACAGATTTACGGCTTCACTTTGAGCAGATGCAGCCGTACTATTTTCACCACCGTTACAACCACACAATGATGCACAGGTAAGTAAAGATATTAATTTAACGCAAGAATTCCACCTATAATTTTTAGCATTAACTGGTAGTTTCATTTTTTAAATCCTTTAATATATTTTGGGTATTATCTTAATTAATCTTTAAAACAATCCAGATAGTTGCCAATTGTACTTTGGTTAGCACAAACATCTTTTGCAATCGAAATCTCATTATATGCTGGTCCATATAAATGTGTAGCAGAAAGGTCGTAAAGAATCTCGGGGGTTCTGCTAAACACCCCATCTTTGCCTACTACACCTCGAGCCAATGCTCGAGCATTGCCAGAAGAACCAATGAAATAGGTGAAGTTAATAAAATTTTTAAAATATTCACTTTTATGATCTTGTGCTGGAGCAAAAAACCCTGAATAGCCATAATAAATCTCTGGTACACTAAGAGATCCATATAAACTCATTGAACCATAAGCCTCATCGTTAAGATACTCAACCCATGGATAAGAATCATGATAAAGATCAGGATTTAATACAAATACGAGTGTATTATAGTTACTATTTCGCAACTGCTTCTCACTCATGCTGCTTAAAGTGAAATTCAACTGACTACCCGGAGTTTTACTATCTATTGACGAATTAGCTGGAATTACGATTTCTGCAGAGGGAGATAATTCGTAATAATTATTGTTATTGTTTACTACAACACCATTCTCCAGCTTAGCCAAGATAAAAGTACCACCTATAGCCGAAAAATTATTTAATTTAACGGGATGATTAAGATCATTTTTTACAATCATAACCTTCCATGTTGACCCATTTAGAGCATCTGCCGAAGTACAAACTACCGCTGCAGAAAGCAACAAGCATAACTGCTTAAACCTTGATTTTTTGTTCATTTTCAATCCCCTTTAAAGAAAAGTAGTCTTATCACATTGGTAAGCTTTAAACTACAGCCACCCCACCAAAACTACTATTTAAATCATAATCTCTTACAGCAAATCATGAAGTTGTAGTTCACCGATTGATCTACTTAGTAAGATATAATAACAAAGAGGAACTAATACTCACAATAGATAAAAACATCTATTGACAAACAAAGACCATCAATAAAACAAACATAAATCAAACTATTAATAAAATAATTAAGCCAAAAACATGATAGAATTAGCTTAACTTATCGAAAAGTAGCATACCTAACAAATACAAACGTTACAATTAGCAACATAGATAGTGCAGTATGGTAGCAGTAAAAATCAGAGGTTAGTTATGAACTCGAAGTATTGGATTTTGGACGCAAAATATTGATAAAAAAGATGAACATTCGTGTTATGGATGTATAGTGTATGACGAGCTTTTTGAAATAAGACAAATCCAAGCCCCAAAGACGATAAGTATATTCAGATGTTTATAGTAACACTTGAATAATAACAATGCCGTTATGGGGTGGTAGTCCGATCATGTAAAGTAATGACAGATTTTTGCCTAACGCGTTCTTGTATGATGAGCTTAACGCGCTCCCAATCAACATCGGTCACAGCAAAAACTAAAGAATCACGCACACGCCCACTATAAGTTATCGCATGACGCCGTAACGTGCCCTCATAGACAAAACCTAATTTTAACATTGCGGCTTTAGACTTTATATTTAGGGCATCAGTTTTCCATTGGATACGATTAAAACCTAAGGTATTTAATAAGTAATCAATCAGCAAAAATTTAGTGAGAGCATTATATTGCGTACCATGATATTTGCGGGCTAACCAGCTAGAACCCATTTCAAGACGCATATGACGGAAACTGATATCATACAAAGAGCTTGTACCAATAATATGATTAGTTTGATTATCAATAATAACCAACATTATGAGGCTACCCTTTTCATATTCTGCCATTTTTTCTTGTACAAACTCGCGGCAATTTTGATAAGCCGAAAAAAACCAAGTAAAAAACTCTTGCTCAAAAATATCTTCAAGTCCGGCAAAATCACCTTCACGGTAGCGCCGAATAGTTATCAGCTCATGCTTTATTTCTAAACTTGACAAATCATAAAACTTAGCCATTTTTGCGCTCCAAATCTCGTAAAACTAATTTCAAGGTTACATAACCGACCAAAGATGAAAAAATATACATTACCACTATAGCGGATGCAGCTCCATTCATCGAGTATTTTAACACCAGATAGTAAGTAGTAACAATATTAACTAGCAAAATTATAAAAGTAAGATAAAAACTTAATTTTGCTTTACCTAACGCCGCCAAAATATTACCATTAATCGTCCTAAATGTAGCAATAATCCAATAACCAAAGCTAATGATCTGAAATGGCAGGATACTGTCTTGGTAACTACTACCAAAAATAGTCAAGATCAACGGTTTTGCTGCAATAATTAAAATCAAACTAACCAACGCACTAAAAAGGAACATTCGTTGACTTACAAATCGCGATAATTGACGGATTTTAGCTGGATTATGGGCATTTTTGGCAAATTCAGGGTAGTAATAATTAATCGCAATGTTGGGAATAAAATTAATTGCAAAAGGTATCATCGTTGCGACTCGATAACTTGCCAAAATTTGCGGATCTTTGACTACATAGCTAATAATAACGGTGTCTAGAACAAATAGTAAACCAGAAAAAGCATTGGATAGAGTAGTAAAAAATGAATAACTAATAAACTGGCGAATTTGCAACAGTTTATAATCAATCCTGCCCCAGAGAGTCGGCAGTTTAAACTTATAACTTGAATAAGCAAACATGATTAGATAGCCCAAATAAGTAAAATATACCAAACCATAAAGCTTGAAAAAGATTACACCACAGACATTGATAATCAATAGTACGCAGTTATTAATTATTAGAAAATTAGCCTGCAGACGGTTGTGTTGCTTAGCCCGCAAATAGGCTTGAAAAATATCTATATAGAGTCGTCCAATTGGAAATAGGGCCATAGACAATAAGATTGGTTTAGCTGCAGGAATTGGTAATGGTGTAACTAATGCATAAATAATAATCAATATGCCGATTAACAGATTAAACGCACAGCCACTACGGAAAGCAAACTTGAGGTATCCTAGGCACTCTTGATCATCTTTAGCACGACTGACATATTGAAGTACCCCACTAGCAGCACCAAATCCATTTACCAGTAGAAAAAAAGAGACAATGCCAAAAGCAAAAGTATATAAACCAAATTCCATCTTACCTAATAAGCGGACATAAATTACTGAGGCACTAAAAGTGATAAAATAGGAAAAAATATTTGCCACCAGCACAATGACAAAATCGCCACGTAATTTAGCTAAAATCTTGGCAATCATTCTGAATCATACAATTCAATAAATCTAGCCATATTAACCTTAGCACTAGCTTTACGCTCAATACATTGATAATTAAAGTCATATAATGATTGATAACTCTCAATCTCCGCGCTTAGATTAATTGCCGCTAAAATTTGTTGTTGCAGCTGACTAAGCTCTGGTGCAATAAAGCCATTAATTTGATCTAACACCCACTCTAAATTGGCTGGAAGATTGGATAATACCGGAATACAGCCATATGCCATTGCTTCTAACAAGCTAGAAGCGGTACCGTCACTTTGCGGCACAGAGACAAATACTTGTGCGCAACGATAATATTCAACTAATTGCTCATAAGCTAGCATACCAGTAAACTCAACACGTGAAGCAACACCTAAGCTAGTAGTCAATGCTTGCAGATGTGGTGTTTCTTCTCCAGCAGCAGCGATTACAAGCTTATATTGACTATCAATCAGCTGGTTATTTACCAAATTAGCAAAAGCATGAACAATCTTATTGATCTGATAAAGTGGCTTGTGTAGGCGGTTAGAGAGAATAATTTTCTGTTTATTTTTTACCAAATCAATCTTAGCAGGTAGATGCTGAATACCAAAATTAAGCGTGTGAATAGGACGTGATACCTCGCCTAGCAATTGTGAAATTTTAGCAGACATAAACAGTGAATCAGCAGTAATAATATCTGCATTACATAAATTATATTCAACCATTTTACGCATTAAGCGACCACGCTCTGGCAATATCAGCACATCAGAACCCCAAGCAGTCAAGATAACTTTTGGACGTAATTTAAGTTTTGCTATCGCACGTAGGCTGTGCCATGCATAGCTATTTGCCTGATGAATATGTACTATATCTGGATTAATTATAGCTAACTCACGACGAATTTGCTTAACTGCCTTAAGGTTAGTTAACGCAAAATTTACTACAATCTGCGGTATTGATACAAACTCATTCATAGCTTGATTGGTAATTACACTTACATCAAAGCGTTTAAAGGCTAGAACTCCAGCAATATAACGCTTGCAATGGATTGAGTTAGAGCCAATTATAACTAATTTTTTCATTGTTACTCTTTTGCCCACTCATCATAATAATTTTGTAACTCTGGGTACTTAATTAACATTTTAGCATCAATATCACGAGTATCACCAACCACTTTAGCTGGATTTCCTGCAATCACCGAGAAATCAGGAAATTCGCCTTTAACCATGCTGTAAGCTGAAACAATCGAACCTTTACCTATCGTGGTACCTGGCATAATTACACTATGTGGTCCAACAAAAGTAAATTTACCAATTTTTATTGCCCCTTTGACATAACCAAGATGTTTGCCATTATGTTCAATATAGTGATGTCCATATAAGCGAATCGCCATATGTGAGGAATGAGATGCAAGTAAAACGTATGCCCCTATTTGGCAACCTTCCTCAATAGCAATACCATTACTACATTCTACAATTGAATGGTGCCAAATAAATACATTATTTGCAATTTCCAAGTTTTGTGGATAGATAATATCTACTGAATTACTTATTCGCGTTAGCGGAAGATGTTTACCAGAGAGGGTTGTATAACCAAGTACCATCCTTGGTTTAGCAATATATTGATTTAATTTATTACATATTTTCCAAAATAAAGCTTTAATTTGAAGCTCCTTAAATTTTTATCATCTGTAAATTATTTGTCAAAAATCAAGATAGTTTAGAGTTAAATGCTTTAAATTTAAATACCCCGCACAGATATGAACGAGGTATTTATTTAAAAAACTATGCCAGTTACTACATTTATGCAGTTAATGGGCTAATTTTACCCGCAACAACATCCGCATTAATAGTTACTTTTTTAACATCAGTCTGACTAGGTAGTTCGTACATGGTGTCTAGTAGCAGGTTTTCTAAAATAGAACGCAAACCACGAGCTCCAGTTTTACGCGCCAAGGCTAACTTAGCAACTTCTTTCAACGCATCTGATTCAAAATTAAGCTCAACTTCATTCTTGGCAAACAATTTTTTATATTGTTTCAGCAAGGCATTTTTAGGTTCAGTCAAAATTTGCATCAAGGCTTCTTCATCCAACTCACGTAAAATAGCATGTACTGGTAAACGCCCAATAAATTCAGGAATTAAACCAAATTTAACTAAATCACCAGGTTCAGTATCTTTAAGAAATGCATCTTTGTTGGCAACATCTGATTTACTTGAAACTTGCGCAGCGAATCCAATACCAGATTTCTCACTACGCATTTGAATGATTTTTTCCAATCCAGAGAATGCACCACCACAAATAAATAAGATATCACTGGTATCCAACTGAATCATTTCTTTACCTGGGTGTTTGCGCCCACCTTGCGGTGGAACATTAGCAACTGTACCTTCGATTAATTTTAACAATGCTTGTTGCACGCCCTCACCTGATACATCACGCGTAATTGACGGATTTTCACTGCGGCGTGAAATTTTATCAATTTCATCGATGTAAATAATCCCATGTCGAGCTTTCTCAACATCATAATCACAATTTTGCAATAAGCGTGTTAATACATTTTCAACATCATCACCGACATAACCAGCCTCAGTTAGTGTTGTTGCATCGGCAATTGCAAATGGAACATCTAAAAATCGCGCTAAAGTTTGCGCAAGCAATGTTTTACCCGAACCAGTTGGTCCGATTAGTAAAATATTACTTTTGGCTAATTCAACATCCTGATCATCCGCCAAAGTGTCACGTACACGGTGGAAGTGATTATACACTGCAACCGCTAATACCTTCTTCGCCTGTTCCTGCCCAATTACATATTTATCCAATTCAGCTGCAATTTCTTTAGGTTTTGGAATTGGTTTTTCGACTTCTTCAGCTTCTACCTGTGCAGCAACATCTCCAGCATCTGGAGCTGATTTTAGAATTTCACCACAAGCCTTAATACATTCATTACAAATATATCCCTGCTGACCAGCAATCAGGTGCTTGACCTGACTTTCAGCTTTACCACAAAACGAACATTTTTTTATTGCCATCTTGTTACTATCCTTTTATCTCACTACGTGAAGTATATACCTTATCAATCAAACCATATTCCATTGACTCTTCACTGCTCATGAAATTGTCACGATCGGTATCTTGTTCAATTTGCTCAATTGATTTACCAGTATGTAGCGCTAACATTTCATTCAACTTACGTTTCATAAATAAAATATTTTTAGCATGAATCTCAATATCTGAAGCTTGTCCACGGAACCCGCCCAAAGGTTGATGAATCATAACTCGCGAATTAGGTAAAGCAAAGCGTTTTCCTTTTGTTCCTGCAGATAATAAAAATGCCCCCATAGAGCAAGCTTGTCCAATACAAATCGTACTAACATCACACTTAATAAAGTTCATAGTATCATAAATTGACATCCCAGCCGTTACCGATCCACCTGGTGAATTGATATAGAATGAAATATCTTTATCTGGATCTTCAGCCTCAAGAAATAATAACTGAGCAACCACTAAATTAGCTGTTTGGTCATTAACTTCACCCACCAAAAACACAATTCTTTCACGCAATAAACGCGAATAAATGTCAAAAGAACGTTCACCACGAGCACTTTGCTCAACTACCATAGGAACTAGATTATTCATCTCTAACATCGTCTTATTTACCTTTACTTAAAAGCTTGCTTAACTCAGATTTATCTTCATAGTGGAATGCTTCCATTGTTTTCACGATATCAGCAAACTGTGGCGCAGTACTTAACTGCTGAATAAATTGTTGTTGATAAAACGGATACGCATGTACCAATACGTTAGCATAATAATTAGCACCTTTATCATCACCTGCCATCTTATGAACAATAATTTGCTTAAAGAGTGCACCAGGATAAGGTAAAGCATTCGCTAATTTATCAACGTATTTTAATTGATCCGCTGGCGGCATAACTGCGCTGGTAGCTTGCGAACCTGGCATAATATAATTATCAAGAACCATCATCGCAGACATAGACCAAATTGAGTTACTATCCACTATTTGCTCTAAACCAGTTACATTGCTTACAAAATCATCTGAATCAGTTGGCGTTTGCGTGTAAGCCATCAATTGATTATTCATCTGATATGAATTATATGCAAACAACATTAATAATGCAACTATGATGCTGCCAGTAGCCTTGACTCCCATACTATTTTTTAATACATATTTAGCCGGAGCAAAAGCCAAGAAAATAATCAATAACGCAATAAAATATGCATACCATAATGGATACTCAAGGAAACTATGAGTTAGTATCGGAATCATAAGTAACACAATGAATAAAGCCTGAGACGTATTCACACGGCGAAGTAACAAAAATATTGAATACCCTAAACCATAACCAATAGTAATTAATGTTCCAATAAGACCAGTCTCTGCCATCATATTAACTAGACTATTGTGGCTATGTGTGTATAACTTCATATTTTGCGGAATATACATAAAACGTTCAGTTAGCATAATATAGATACCCTCACGCGGATACTGATACCAGCCAACACCAAATAGAGGATGATTAGCAAACATTACCAATGCTTTATACCACTCGTAAAAGCGACGGTATGTACTTTGCCCAATAGCATTCTCTGACAAACGATTAAGTCCAGTAGAAACACTTGCAGGGTGAGAACTAAATATTGCTACAAGCTTAGGGAATGCAAATTGCACAGCCATTAAGCCGATAAAAAAAGCGATCATCAATAATGCTACTTTTTTATAATTAATGCTCTGTTCTGGTTTTTTTAAATTACGTAACCACATCCATCCAGCAGTAAATAACATAATTATAAAATATAGTAAAACACCACGACGAGCAGTAAAAGTAACAGCCAGAGCAAATAATAATGAGTAAGCGATAAATACAATAAGATTAATTTGTCCAATAAAGAACAAATAACATAATGCAACTACACCAATAGAAATAAAGTCTGTAAATTGATTTGGTTGACCAATATTACCAAAAATATTTGAACCATCTCCAGGATCTTGCGGTGAAACTAAAACATACTCAGAGAAATTAGCCGCTTTACCAGTATACTGTAAATAAGCTATAATTGCTTGAATCGTTGCAGAAATAACTAAAGACCAACACAAAATCAACATTAAATTATCACGAGTTTTATCATCACCATCTACCAAAGATGTCACAGCAATCGCAACTAACCCTAGAATAAAAAACAATAATGCAACATAGTAATTATTACCTAAAAAATAGGTATGAACAAAAAATGGTTGAATTAGAGCAAATACCGCAAAAGCAAATGAAGCAATTGCTATTGGAGAAAATTTAAGCTGTGGTTTTGCCCAAATAACTATGGCAAACATTAAAATTCCAGCAATCAAGCTGGTTGATTCAGCATAAAATTTTGAAACTGGAAAATACGCGTAAGGAATCGCGAAAGGCACTATTGACACTACTGCCAACAATAAGCCAAACGCCCAAATTAAAACCTTATTATTTAACACTACTGTGCTCCTCTAAATTAACTACGCCAGAAGGTATACCAAGGCATATCCTGATAAACCCACGGATTTTTCACATATTGGCTTTGAGGAAAATTCATCGCCAAAACTTGTTGCGTTTGTTGTGACAAGGTCAATTCACCAAGTTCACGATAGGCTACCACTTGAATCGCAAGCGCCTCCTCTACATATGCTGTATTGGGATAGGTTTTTATTAACAACTGTGCTCTGTTAACCCCTGCCAGATAAGCTCTAATCTGCATATAATGCCTAGCGCGAAACAATTCACCACGCGCAAGCGCGTTTACCAGTTTATTCATTTTATCTTTAGAGTCAGGCGCATACTTTGAATTAGGGTACTTATCAACTACTTCAGCAAATGCAGCATAGGCATCGCGCAAACCTTTCGGATCACGCTCACTCAAATCTTGTTTACTAAAACGTGCCATCAAACCATTATCATTATAATAGTTAATATAGCCTTTGAGATATAAAGCATAGTCCATATTAGCATTGGTTGGATATGTCCGAATAAACATATCTACTTCAGGAATAGCCAATTCCGGAGTATCACTATTGTAATAAGCATAAGCCAAATCAAGCATCCCCTGTTGAGCATATGTTCCATAGGGATAGGTTGCTTCTAAAACTTCATAGAGTTTAATTGCTTTACTCCAACTATGATCTGCCAACTTAGCACTAGCTTCAGCATAGATTTTATCAACTGACCAGCCTTTAGTTTCTTCACGTACAGAATCAAGACCGTCAGAAGCACATCCAACCACGATAAGTGATACAATAACGGCAATTAATAATTTAAAAAAAGAGCACACTTTTATGAATTTGTCCATTAATACAGATTTCAAAATTAGCATTGCAGAAAATTTAGATCTGGAAACATTTGATTTTACTATTCCTAATAATTATATTGGAATCCGCACCGACATAGCATTAGCCGAGATTATATCAGATTTATCCAGAAGTAAATTAACAAATTGGCTCAAAGAAGGCCACATCCTGATTAACCAAAACTCAGCTAAACCTAAAGATAAAATAATGGGAGGTGAACATGTGTTTATCACTCCCCCATTTAATGAGGAATCGCAGGCATTTAGTCCCGAAAATATTGAGTTAAATATTATTTACGAAGATGATCAGGTTATAGTAATCAATAAGCCAGCTGGGCTAGTTGTTCATCCTGGTGCAGGAAACTGGTCAGGCACATTACTCAATGGATTACTATATCATTACCCTGAGCTAGCCAATGTACCCCGTGCTGGAATTGTGCATCGCTTAGATAAAGATACTACCGGATTGATGGTCGTAGCACGAACACTAAATGCACAAATCAGTCTAGTTCAACAATTACAAGTACGATCTGTCAGTCGAATATATCGTGCTTTTGTTGAAGGATACCCGTTTAAAGAAGGTATTATCAATAAAAAGATCGGGCGTGATCCACATAATCGAACTAAAATGGTAACCTTAGACCATGGCGGACGTGAAGCAATTACTCGTTACCGGGTATTGAAACAATTCGATAAGATCTGTTATATTGAATGTAAATTAGAAACTGGCCGTACTCATCAAATCAGAGTTCACATGAAAGACAAAGGTTTTCCATTAATTGGTGATCCAGTATATGGAACTAAAAAAATTAATTACCAACCAGAAGTTGTTGATGCTATTGAGCAGCTTGAAAGACAAGCTCTACACGCAATTAAATTATCATTTGTGCACCCAACTACAAATGAAACGTTAAATTTTAAAACAAGAATGGCAGATGATATGCGTAACTTACTCGCCGCACTTAGTTTTGGTGTACAACTTGAGGCAGAGGACTGGGACGATGAAGATGATAGTAATTGGGAAATAATTTATGCCTACGACAAAGACTAAACCTATACTGTTGCAACCTGCATGGAAACTGCCATCAAATATCAATGCGGTCGTTAGTTCTCGTAGCAATGAATTTAACCTAGCAACCCATGTTAATGACGATCCAGCTAATGTTATTGCTAACCGCCAGCAGTTACGCAACTATTTGCCAAGTGAGCCATTTTGGTTACAACAAACACATAGTGATAAAATTGTAAAAGCGGATCTTTCTCAAACCACACCAGATGCGGATGCATCCTACACCACTCAAAAAGGTGTAGTGTGTGCAGTTATGACCGCAGATTGTTTGCCTATATTGCTAACAAACACATCAGGTGATTTTGTTGCAGCAATCCATGCTGGATGGCGAGGACTTAATAATGATATTATAGCTAAAACTATAATAAAAGAATTATCTCAGTTTTCCCCTGAAAAAATGTTGGCATTTATAGGACCAGCAATAGATCAAGAGTGCTTTGAAATTGGAGCAGAAGTTAAGGAAAGTTTTATCGCTAAAGATACTGATACTTCACCATTTTTTATTCCAAGTATTAATAACGGTAAATTCATGGCTGATTTACGAGGAATTGCAGAGTATAAACTCAAACAATCTGGTCTATTAGTACAAAATATTACTAATCCTAAAATATGCACTAAGTGCAATCATAATTGGTTTTTCTCCTACCGTGAAAATCGAAATACGGGAAGGATGGCAAGCTTTATTTGGAGGATATAAGAATAGTATATTTATAGATTGTGTAAAAGTATTTTATGTATAGACATGTAAAAAGCCCAGAGATAATCTGGGCTTTGTATTGGGAGCCTGGCAATGTCCTACTTTCGCATGGGCGAACCACACTATCATCGGCGATGACTCGTTTCACTGTCCTGTTCGAGAT
>JACCDZ011391033.1_pt1 | contig 27211 bp, 22 predicted proteins | sample 7449551 | NCBI WGS metagenome assembly JACCDZ01 (sample SAMN15323452, study PRJNA562643) | freshwater metagenome | isolation source: river surface water | place: USA:Blue River Watershed | collected 2017-08-18 | reverse complement strand
ATTCATAACCCTGAGGTCACGGGTTCAACTCCCGTCTTCGCTACTTAAAAATCAAGGCTTTACGAAATTTCGTAAAGCCTTTTTTAATTAGGAGTGATGAAAAGGAGTGATGACTATACATCATAAACCTTAAAATTCAAAGTTGCTTTTTCAACGGCATTTAAGACGGTACTATCAATATAATGGTCTAAAAGTACTTTATCTCCTCCATGTGAAGTCAATAATCTTGTGTCTGTTCCCATAGCTAATCTTAACCAAGTTATGTAAGTCTTTCTTAAATTCTTTAAAGAAACAGATTTAGTAATCCCTACTTCTTTTTTGTAATGAGTAAACGCCTTTGACAAATTATCCATAATTGTAGAACTTTTTACATTTCGTTCTGGAAAAAGTATGTATTCATTTGTTGACTTTTTTTCTTCATACCCTAATTCTATCAATAGTTTAAATAAGTCACTATTGATTGGTATATATTTTATAAAATGGTCTGAATCCATCTGACGCATAACTTTCCTGTTTCCTATTTTGAAAAATTTAACACCATCAGTTTTTATTAGAATATCACTCCACCTTAGTTCAACAACCTCTTCCCTTCTACATCCAGTTAACAAGAATAGTTTAAAACCATCTTTCAAATAATTCTTATACATATTCTTTCTCTCTCCTTTTCCTCCTAGGTTTTGATAGGGATTACAAGTTTCTATCCCTTTGATAATTCTTTCAAACTCTTCTTTTGTTAATGTTTCAATGTTTCGTTTGATTTTTTTCTTTGAAACATAAGAATCAAAAGGATTCCTAATGTTAATTTCTTCTACACTAATTAAAAATTTAAAGAAAGACTTCAAAGCCCCCATACATTTGTTAAACGTTACTTCACTTTTAAAGTGATTACTAGCCCAAGTATAAAATCTAGCTATATCTGCTTTTGTAACATCAACTATTCTTGTTATTTCTATATTTTTATGTCCCTTAAATGATTCACAGAAATAAGTACAAAATCTTATACATTCGTCTCTATGTCCTTTTGTAACATTTTTCACATGTTGACTAAATTCATAATTCCCTGACAAATACTGATTATATCGTATAACTGCATCAACTATTGAATAATCATTCCCTGAAGTTGAAACTGTAATTCTCTGATAATTATTTGCTTTTAACTCTTTTTCAAATTTGATTGCCTCTTCAACTGCATCATTATAGTTCCTTGACTTTAAAATCCTTGTAATTTTTTTATTTTTAGTTCCACTAACATGAATTCTAATCTTATACTTATGAATATCATAATGATTACATTTTGGATTATCTAACTTACATTTATAACAATATATCTTTAAACCTGCATGAGGGTTTTTAGGCATTTTCAACTTACTACTACTCATACTGTCAATTTTTTGAATAACTTTTTATCATTTTCATCCATTTTCTTAACCTTGGTTTTAGGCAAATAATTAATTTCTTCTCCTAAACTAAGTAGAACTAAATCGCAAACAGATTTATCTTTAGCTATACCTCTATAGATATCTTTCCAATTATCTGGATACTTATGAATTAAACTTCTAACCCAAGGCTTATCTAACTCCACAGCCAAATCAATCTCATATACATAATGAGATTTACTCTCAGCGTAAATCCTTACACCTCTTCTTTCTAACCATTTCTTTGTTGCTGTATTATCTTTCTTTTTTAGTCTTTCTGCAACTTCTGAAATTGATAAAATTTCTAAATTTTTTGCTTCGCTTATTGTTTTCACAACTTTCAAACCACTCAATCTCCAATTTTTTACTACGAGTGGGGAGAATTATTATTTTACAATACAACAATTCATAAATTATGATTTTACTAATAAAAAAGTAAACCACACTTAATTGAATTGCTGATGAAGTTTTTGCTGAAACCACTTTTTGAAAACAAAGTGGAATAAATGTTATACGTCTAAGTAGTAAACTACCCTCATGCGAGTTTTTGAGTAAAAAGATAATTAGGAGTTACATCTGAGTAATTTTAACCCTTCCTATCAATCTATAACAAATGTACTATTTAGTTTTGATGAGTGCCAACATTTTAGTTGCACTTTTTTAAATTATTTTTCATAAGCAATTGATTAATAACACTTTAATTTGTCGCTATCACCTATACATCTTCCCATTAACAAAAACCATCTCAACACCCATTTCCTCTTTTATAACATTAACCTCCAAACTTGAAAGCTTATTTGGGTTCAAGACCATAAAATGATATTGTGTTTTCTCAAGGTTATGTGTTATTGTAATTCTAGTCTTTTCCATATTTCTTAGTTTAAGCTAAATTCAAAACCGTAATCCATTGAATGCATTTTTCTTTTAAAAATGATGCATATCATAATTTTACCATCCTCTACCTCAATAAAATACTGGTCAACGAATCGGATGTATTTTTTTAAAAATACTTTCAACTTTGGAATGTCTACAATAATTCGTTGGTCATAAAAGAAAGTAATTAATGTTTGTACTGGTTTGCAATCTGTTTCATCCATAATTGAGTAAACATCAAAACTAGTCGAATTATAACTAGAAATCATTTCCATGTAAATACGAGATAGGTTTATGTAATTCATAATTCCAACATTTTACGGTTAACCATTACTTTTTTTACTTTACATATAGTTGTACTAGATGCTCCAGTAATTTCAGAGATATCTCTGATGCTGATTCCTTTCTGCAACTTCTTTACAATGGATTGGTGGCGTTGGAGTAATTTTTCATCAGACTGGACAGCTCCGATTTTTCTGCCCTGAAATTTACCCAATGCCTGAGCAACTTTTATTCCTTCCATAGCTCTGGTCTTAATTTGGTTTCGATTCATCTCAGCTATACTACCCATACAAGAAATGACCAGCTGAGCCATTGGATTAATATCACCGTTATCCAACAACGTGTTAAAACCTTCTTTGATGGATTTTAAATTGATTTTGTTTTTGGTGAACAGTTCTATAGTATGAAGTATATCTATAAGATTTCTGCCAAGACGGTCTATACTATCCACAACTACTGTGCATCGTTCTGATTGGTTAGTGATAGTATCAAACATCTTAACCGCTTCTGGTCTCTCCATAAAAGGAATATTACCTTGGATGCGTTCAACAAATAAATTGTTGGGATTAAAACCTTCATGAGATTTAAATGTCTCGATTTGTCTTGCACTGTTCTGAAGAACAGTTGACGTTCTGGAATAAAAATAGAATACCATAGAATTTGTAGTTTAAAGGTTAGAATCGTTTTAATTTTAGAGTCTAAATTATTTTAAAACACTTTGACCGATTTTATTGAGTTGGTCATTTTTAATTATGTTTTAATAATTAACTATAATCTAAATTTAAAACCACCACAAAGATTCCAGGCATTTTTTTAATATGCAAGCTTTCGAGCTACTTTCCTGGTTTTCAATTGAATAAAATGAATTTTTCGGTTTTTTGAGATATTTATTTCTAAAAGAAATAAATATGAAAAATGAAACTATTAAACTTAAAAGCGGTTATGAATTAACTGTTACAGCAATCCAAATTAGAGAAACATATATTGATGTTTTAGTGGGTGAACCTTTTGTAGAAGATAACTTTAATATTTATCAGAAATTGGCATGCCCTAAAGATTGGGGTGTTACCAGATGTATTAAAAGAACTGCTGATTTTAATTTCTTAAAAACCTTTAGACCTTATATCGTTTGGGTATGGTTGCAAGCCGATAAACCTGTAAATGATAAAAAAGGCAAATTCGACTATTCCGAACTTGCCCTAATTTTTACTGTTGATTCAATTTTCGATTTTTCAGTTGAGAAAAATGTGAAAGAAATATTGAAAGATTTTAATTGGGAGCAACATGCAGTTAATTTGAGATTTTAAAACAAAACTTAAAATCTACATTTTTTTACTGAATCAATATTAAAATATTAAGTTAAACATAAAGGATTTAAAAAAACATCATAAAGCACTGGAATGCCTAATTGTATTATAATAATTTATTAAATTATACATTTATTATTTAAATATTTCAACTTCAACATCTTTAATACTACTAGCAACAATCATTTCACTACCAATTGCAGTAAAATGTTTTTTACCACAATCAATTTTAGCTTGTTCTTTTGGTCTTAAATCAAAAAGACCTGTACTTCCTTTTGATTCAACTACAAAGAATAGTTTTTCTTCATCTTTGTCCTTCCACATAACAGCCCAGTCTGGATTGTATGTTCCTAATGGGGTATCAATTTTAAACCAATCAGGTAACTTTGCATAAACAGAGATATTTTTACTCTCTTCAAATTGCTGTGCTAACTTTGACTCTACATTTGAATCGTAAACCACAAATGTGTACGGTGACTTTGTACTCTCTTTTAAATTACTTTGGAGATAACCGAACAGTTCTTGATTTTCAAATAATTCTTGACTGTAGAATTCTGCGTCACCCAAACGTTGATATTTGATACCATCGATAATGTGCATTCGCATTTGTTCATTAATAATATCAACGCATCCCTCAATAAACTTTTGTGGGTTAGCTTTAAAGTATTTCAATCTAGTTGTACCCGTAAGAATTTTGACTATTGACTTGCGAGTTAATTGGGTCTCATTTTGTAAATACCCAATAATATCTGGTAAACGTTCTACTTCTCCATAAAGTGTCTCTGATTCATTTACAACTTTGCTCACTCCAACACCACCAGCATCCATAGTTAATGTTCCTTTGGTGTAAGTTAGCTTACCTCTAGTAATCTTTAATTGATTATCTAAAGCTTGAATACATTGCTTAACTAATTTTTCAGAATCGAAATTAACAGAGAATGTAGTCTTGAATTTTACTCGTTCCCAAAGTTCACGAAACTCTGGACTATCAAGTATCATTTTATTGACTTTAACCAATTGCTTTTTACTAGCATCTTTAATTTCCAATCTACCAGCAGTTTCTTTAAGCGTATTGATAATTTGACTTGCAACTTGTGGATTTTCAGTGAATTGTTCTGGCAGATTTACTTCACCATCTTTTAATGCAATTCTCAATGTATCTTGAACTTTACCACGAGTATCAATATAACCCACAGCTATCAAATGATTGAATAACTCAGCAGATTTTTCTTGCCCTAAATAAACTGTGTCTGTTGTTGGGTTTCCATCTTCATCCTCTATATTTAAAATCTCAATTACCACATCACTAAAGCTGTGAGATGCTAAAACTCCAAACTTAATTCCTGTTTCAGATTCTATTTCTTTTTGGAAATTATCTACAAAATCTACATATGATTCTGTAGCCATTACAGTCAAAGTATTAACTTCATGACCGTATACACGTTCTCCATTTTGATTAACGCATAAACGAAGTCCTCTACCGATTTCTTGTCGTCTTCGAATTTCAGAGTTACCAGCTTCTTTTAATGTACAAATCTGAAATACATTTGGATTATCCCAGCCTTCCTTTAATGCAGAGTGTGAGAATATGAAACGAAGTTTTGAATCAAAACTCAGTAACATCTCTTTATCACGCATAATTAGGTTGTAAGTATCCTCATCTGCATTAGTGCTTCCATTTGTATCTTTAAAATACTCAAACTTCTCTTTTTTGTTACTGGTTTTAGCCTTTTTATCAATTGAAAAGTAACCATTATGTATTTGAGAAACAGTAGCTTCAATATCTTTAATTTCACCAAACAAAGAGGTGTATTTAGGTTTTTTGATTAATTTTAAATACTCTTTTTCAAAAATATCTGCATAATCGCCATTTGTAGCATTACCATCTTCATCATACATTCGGTATTTGGATACAGTATCAATAAAGAATAAACTAAGAACTTTAATTCCTAGTGGATTTAAAATTATCTCTTTATCTAAATGCTCTTCTATTGTTTTGCTGATTAATGCAGTCTTTACTTGTCGGTCATCAACATTTCCAATTGCTTCACCTAAGCGGATAATTTCTTCTCTACTTGTAAAATCTATGTATTCGTTTCCTTGAACACCATAAATGTCTTTTACAATAAACCCTTCGTATTCATCACGGTCAGTTAGTTCTTGTAAATCTTCATTTTGCTTGACCCAGACTGCTTTTCTTGATACAGCACCTTGTTTAAAAATATCCAGCTCCAATTTAGCCGTTGGAAATCCTTTACTTAATTTAATCTCAAGCAATCTAATATAAGCTTGGCTGTTTGCACCTTCAGTTTGTACTGAACCTACTTCAATTTGCTTTACCAATTTCTTTTGGTAGGCATCAACAGCATCTAACTTGTACATCAAGTTCACTTTTTCCTTATGCGTTGCTGAATAACGTACTATTGCTAAAGGACTAAGATTTTGAACTGCCTTTTTTCTTAAAGGCGTACTCATTGTGGTTTGTGGTTCATCAATGATTATGAATGGGTTTGTATTCTTAATCAAATCCAATGGTTTATAACCCAAAGAATCATTGTAACGGTGAATAATGTTTGCTGATTTTTTATCATCCGATGGGTTTTCAAAACTTTTTGAAAAAGCATCAATATTGATAACCATGATTTCCAAACGGTCATTCGTTGCGAAATCACGCACTTCATTTAACTTACTACTATCATAGACAAAGAAATTGTAATTTACATTGTCATATAACTCTCGTAAATGTTCTTTGGTAATTTGTAATGATTTAAAAACACCTTCTTTAATAGGAATGGATGGAACAACAATAATATGTTTTGAAAAACCAAATTTGGTATACAATTCCAAAATCGTTCTAAGATACACATAGGTCTTACCCGTTCCCGTTTCCATTTCAACGGTAAAATCAAGTTCATTTCTATTTACTTCGCCACGAACAGAAGGTTTTAATCCATTACTTAATTGAATGTTTTGTACATTCTCTAATATTTTTCCTTCGGTTAAAGTAAGTCTGTTCCCATAACCCAAATCGGTAAATTCTAGATTTTGTTGTTTTGCTAAAAAATCTGGCGAATACACCGTAAAATTGGATTCACATTTTTCCTGTCCTTTGAATATATCTACGATGGCATCAATGGCTTCCTGCTGATAACTTAATGCTCCGTCAAATTGTATTTTCATAATCTCTATATTTTGTTTTTTATCTGTGTTATCAAATAACCATCAAATAAAAAATCACTTTATTTCCAAGGCTTAACGCCTATTTATACTTCTAAAATCAAATAACCATCAAATAAGATTCTCACCTTGCTTAGCCTTATTTAAATCTAACTTAACTATCCAAACGACCTTATTATTAGTCATTTAAAACATATTTTCAATGTTGCTTAAGCATCTTTAAATGTTTCTAACCAGTTATTGCTTCTTAAACATGTATAAAGCATTAATATCTCTTTGCTTACTACTTTGTTTATCTAATAGTTTATCTTCAATAAACTTATTAAGGTAACCACGGACAGTGTTTTCATTAATTTGCACATAAGAAACTATCTCACTCAAAGTAGCTTTGTGGCGTGTAAAAAGGTAGAAGAATATTTTTTTCTGAGTTTCATTATAAGTCTTCCAATCTATTTCTATTTTCTCCATTACTGAATCATGTATCGTTTTCGAGTGTCCACTAACTTTATTTCGTAGAACTAAATAGACATTACCGTTTTTTTCTGAATACTCTGGTATAGAAAGCATCGACTTTTCCATTGACTCATAAATTCTGGAAACTCCCTCATTTAGTTGTCTCACATATCCTAAATCTTCTAAAACTCTTGCAACTCTTGGGTTTCTTGCAAATCTCTCATTCTTAATATTTTGAATGGTCACCTGTGCTGGTAAAGGACCACTATTGCTTATTTCGAGACGGTCATCAAAATGTTTTATATAAATAGCATTTCCTTGAACGTTATAAGAACGGTGACAAAGTGCATTAACAATTCCTTCCAACCAAGCTTCTTCTGGGTATTCTGGCACTTTTTTAAACTTCCCAGACTCCATATCCAAAAAGTAGTAATCTTTAAATGAAGCTTTTAAAAATGCTTTTATTTCATCTATTAATCTAGGAATATTATTTTCAAATCGTTCATCTTTTACTACGTTGTGACTTATACCTGTTAATGCTTCCGTTCCTTCATAACGAATGTATCGAACAGATGCAGATGTTATATATTTTTCAGGGTCATTTGCAAATAAGAGTACCGAAGCATTTTTGAATGAATATTCGTCATCCTTTTTAGTAGCCAAATGTCTTTTTACCAATAAATCAAGTACACTACCTTTATAATTAAGTTTTAACTTATATTCTTGTAACAACTCTTGGTCTAGGTCTTCTTGGTCAAAATCCTTTACTATTTCTTCTTCAAATCGTCTAATAGATTTATCATATTCTAGTTTTTTAATTCGGTCTAAATCTAATAGTCTATTTGTGTCGTGAACTCTTAAAAAGAGTTTTTTATTATCCTTAGTGCAAAATATACGCTCTAACTCTTGTTCTACATGAAAAAGAAACACTAGTTTTCCATCGATTTCAACTTCCTCTAATTCAACATTACAAGCTGGATGAATAAAATCAAAAATCAATGTTCGATAGCCGTCTAGTTTACTACCTAATTCATTTAAGTCTTCAATAGTGCCATCATCTGCTACACCAAAAGCGAGTATTCCGCCATCAGCATTCAACATACCAATCAATTCTTCCGCTATTTTCACTGGCTTAATATCTTTCTCACCAAGTCCTTTACGTTCGAAATATTGATTTTCAACTTGCGTTTGAAGATACTCTTTTGTAACTAACGTATTTATTTTTGAAACTGAATTACTCATTTTTCACCTTGCTTAATTATGAAAAAAACTTGCTTATTTTTATAAAACCCTTGACATTAAAGACTTTAAACTATTGTTGATAACCTTGCTTAATTGTGAATAAGTCTTGCTTAAATACTTTTTACCTCGTTAATACCAAAACGTTTCAAGGTCTGCACCGCATTGGCTTTTTCTACATCTGTGAAACCACTGTCTTTGAAAATTACTCGACAAGTTGCTGGATTTAACTCTTGTTTCCAAGCACCAATACCTTCTGCAACTTTGTTGGTAATTCCATTTGCTAAACAAATAAACAGAGCACCAAAACCAACATTGAAAACCTTTTTACCTTCTATTGTTTTTTCTTCGATTGGTAAGGTTAAATCCAAACCATACTTTAATAGAATCTCAAATAACACATCCTCTTCTGTACGGTCTGTTTTGATGTTTTCTTGAGCATCAAACAAACTAGCTTCAATATCTTCTGGGTTACCATCCCAGCCTTTGATATTGGAACTATCTAGTTTAAACACTTTGAAACCTAAATCGAGGTCTTTTGCTTTATCTGGATTCTCATTTGCTATTTTCTCACCCGCTCTTCGTATACGTTCTTTCGCAATATCTGTAATATTTTTAAAACCAGCCTTTTGAGCCTCGCTTTTTTCGCTTGTTAACTCTGGTAATTGTACTTGTATAAATTTGCGATTACCTAAATCTTCAGAATTAAGTTGCATAATAGCGTCAGCAGATGTTCCAGAACCAGAGAAAAAATCTAGCACCAAATCATCATTTGTTTTTATTCTTGAAATTAAATATTTCATTAAATCTACAGGTTTTGTATATTCAAAATAGTTTCCAAGACCTAATTTATCCAAATATTTAGCCGACTGAGTACTTGAAAATTGTTCAATGACAGATTCTGGTCTTTGGCTTCTCTCAATAATATTACCCTCATTATCACATTTTAAATACTGTTTTGTATAAACTGTCCAAACAGAATTACTATCTTTCTTTATTACAATGAAACCATTTTCAACACCCCAATCATATTTTGGTTTTGACCATCTCCAACAAGCTTTTTTACCACTATTATTTTCTGAAGGACTAACATAATTACCATCTGGTGTTTCAATAGGGTAATCTAAACTTGCCGAATATTGTATAGAACCCATACCTAATTTCTGTAAATAAAAAGGACCTCTAGTATCAAGATATTCATCAGACATTGTATATCTTTCTAAATTTGAAATTTCGGTTCCAATAATTTCTAAATTTTGTTTACTCTTTGCATAACAAACAATAAACTCTCTTTTGGTTCTAAAATATTTACTATCTGAACTTCCTCCCCCCTCTTTATTTAACCAAACGATGTTTGCAACAAAATTGACCTCTCCAAAAATTTCATTCCCAATCTTCAATAAATTTTCAATCTCATTATCTGCAATACTAATAAAAATGGCACCGTTTTCTTTTAAAAGATTTCGAGCCAATCGTAAACGAGGATACATCATATTCAACCAATTAGAATGGTAACGACCATCACTTTCACTATTGGTTGAAAGCTTGTTTCCTTCATCATCAATTTGCCCCGTAACTTGTTGGTAGTTTTTAAGGTTGTCTTTGTAATTATCCTTGTAAACAAAATCTTTTCCTGTGTTGTAAGGTGGGTCAATGTAAATCATTTTTACCTTGTTAGCATAACTCTTTTGCATCAGTTTCAATACCTCCAAGTTGTCACCTTCAATATATAGATTCTGGGTAGTATCCCAATCTACACTTTCTTCTTTACAAGGTCTTAATGTACCTGTACTAGGTTTATGAGCTTCTCTTCGTGCTTGTGCTTTTCCAGCCCAAGTAAAACGATAATATTCTTCACCTTCTTCCAATTCTTCACCAAGGATTTCTTGAAGTACTTTAAAGTCTATTTTACCTTCTGCCAAAACTTCTGGAAAAAGCTCTTTTAACTTTTGAATATTTTTACTTACTAGGTCAAGACTTTTAGTCTCTTCAGCTCCTTGGGTTATCTTTTCTAGGCTCATAATTCACTCAGTTTTATTTTAATGTCTTCTATTTGCTTTCTTTTTTGGTGTATTGCTATATTAAGCGTTACTTTTTGGTTTTGCTGTTTTTCAGCTTTTAATTGGTTGGTCAATTTAGTGATTTCTTTTTCCAAATCATCTATTTGATTCAGCATTATTAAATCCTCTTGGGTTCTATTAGTATTTCTAGCTTTAAAAATACCCGTAACCGAAGCACTATTGAACTGCACTATTGCATTACAATATCCTTTAAACACAAGCTCTAAATTGGTTTTATCCAACTTTGCAAAATCTAATGCTTCAAAAAATGACTGACTAACTTCATTCTTATACAACTTTGAAATTGTTCCAGTATTGTACTGGTTTTCAATAGTACGCTTAGATTTATCATTTTGATTGATACGCTTTTCACATGCATTCATGCGAAATTCGGTCTCATTTTCCACTATAACTAACATGTTGTAGGGAATATGCTTTTGAAATAATTGAAAACAAGTTGTGGCTACCTCATCCAGTTTCTCATGTCCAACATTGCAAATCATGATTTGAATCTCTTCATAAGTTACCACGTCGTTTATGAATGCAGGAACATTACAATTGGATGGTTTTAAACTTGCTAACCACTCCATTTGAACAACAGAACCATTCAATACTTTCTTTTCAGAAGCTGAAAGTTCAAAGTTCTTCAAAAAGAAGGCTTTGGTAAGCTTTTTTTGAAGGATAGACCTTTCGGGCAAGTTGAGTATGTTAACGTAGCTTAAACTCACTCTATTTAATGATTACATAGCTGATTAATTCCAAACTTTCCTCCTGTTGAATAATGTCTGCAAAAAGCATGGTTCCTCCTGGAGTTGCAAGAGAATCCAGTCCAATTTCTTCTTGAATCCCTTTAACTTCATCCATGGACTTTTTAAGCAATTTCACATAAGCATCCATTCGTTTATTACCTTTTGTTTCTTTATCAAAATCAGCAATTATATCGGGAACTATTCTATCGTTCCCCATACATAGTTTTCTAAAATAATCTAATGCAGTTTTGGTCTGTACTCCCTTGATAATTTCACTACCATCCAAACTAATATAGACTAAGAAAAAAGGATACAAAATGTTGTTTTTTAAATGCTTTGAATAATCTTCTAATGAATCCTTTAAGCAGAAAATAACTCCTTGTTTAATTTCATCTAGATTGGATTTTACTATTGCATAGGAAGCTCTTGGAATGTCATTTAGCTCCATCAATTGCTCATCAGTACTTTTTTCCAAATCAATCTTAAAATCATTGAAGGTCAAATCGGTAATCGAAATATTTCCTTGTACATCTTCCAAGTCAATCACTTGGTCTTGAAGTTGTTTTAACTGTCTTTTTCGGTAGTCTAAATCTTGCATCTCACGACTATTCTGAGATATGATATTGTCTTCACCAGTGGCACTTACATCCAGCATCACCATACGACCTTGAACACGAGCCACAAGGTCAATAAAACCATCTAGTTCCATACTTGGGAAGAAATTTACCAATTGAATATTTTCGTTTTGAGAACCAATACGGTCAATACGACCAAATCGTTGGATAATACGAACTGGATTCCAATGAATATCATAATTCACCAAGTAATCACAATCTTGAAGGTTTTGTCCTTCCGAAATGCAATCAGTACATATCAATACATCAATTTCGTTCTTTTCATCTGGGTTCAAATCAAATCGTTTTTTTGACTTCGGTGAAAAGTTAGTTAAGATTGTGTTTAAATCTGACTTGCAATGAGGCATATTCGTTTTGTTGGTGTCAGAACCAGTAACCAAAGCAGAGTAAAGACCATGTTCATTAAGCAACCAATCTTTTAGTTCTTCATGTATGTACTTTGCAGTATCAGCAAAAGCAGTGAATATGATTACCTTTTTATTACCTTGATTGATTGGATTTTGAATCTTTTCTGTGATGCGATTTTTTAATTCTAATAACTTTGCATCACGGTTGTTATCAATTAAACGAATACTTCCAAGTAATGCGGTTAATACCGCTTTATCACCTTTTAAATCTTGTTTCCAACGAATCGTATCTATGTCTTGAAGTAACACTTTTGTTTTACCACCAACTAATAAATCTTCAAATTCGGTATCGTCAATATCAATGTCGGTAATATTAAAATCTGTATCAATATTACCATTTCTATGCTCTTCTATTTGTCTAAGATTTTCATCTACGGTATGAATCAAGCTCTCAACTGTTAACTTGAAAGCATGAATTGAACTTTCTAACCTCTTCAAAAGGTTGATACGCATCAAATAAATCAAACTTTGCTCACGGTCAACCTGTTTAAATACAGAACCAGTTGCTGTTAACATATCATATTTCTCCTCATAATATTCACGCTTATCTGCTCTCACATACCCAAGTGGTGAATATGATGCTAATGTTAAGGTGCTTATTTCATCGTAAATTTCCCCAATATCCTTGAATTGTTTTTTAGTATCAATCTCTGGATAAATAGTTATCGGAGCTAATCTATTTGGAAATTTACCAATATCTGCTGTATCATAGTACTTTTCAATGTGTTTTCTTGAACGAGCAATAGTTAACATGTCAAGAATTCTAAAATAAGTGCCGTCTAGATGTTCCATTAGTGATTTTACATCCAAATTATTCGGGTCACCATTTCGATACCAATTAGTAAATCTACGTTGAGCATCACGCATAACTTGAGTAATACTTTCAATCCCGTAACTTGAAAAGTAGTTGTCATTCCCCTCTGTAATGAAAGAAATTTGGTTTTTCAAGTCATTCATTTTATTGTTTACTGGTGTAGCGGAAAGCATCAATACTTTGGTGCGAATATTTGACTTGATAACATCATTCATCAATCGCTTATACCTTGTAATCCCTTCTCTTTTGTTAGGGTTATTTCGGAAATTATGTGATTCATCAATAACCACAAGGTCATAATTTCCCCAGTTTATTGTTTCTAAGTTTATGTCACCCGATTTACCTCGTTCTCTTGACAAATCAGTATGATTCAGAACATCATAATTCAGCCTATCTTCTGCAAGTACATTGTAGATATCATTTTGCTGGTAAACAGTCCAGTTCTCTCTCAATTTTTTTGGAGCAAGTACTAAAATTCTATCGTTTCTGAGTTGGTAATACTTGATTACCGCTAAAGCTTCAAAAGTTTTACCTAGACCAACTGAATCTGCAATAATACAACCACCATATTTTTCAATTTTCTCTATAGCCCCTATAACAGCATCTTTTTGAAAATTAAAAAGTAAATTCCAAATTTTTGAGTTTTTGAAACCTATTTTTTCTAATTTTTCATCTGCACGCTCACTAATTGTTGAATAATGAAAAATTTCACGGATACTGTATTTATAAATTACTTCAGGAGTAATATCTATAGTTCCTTTTTGAAGACGTTGACTAATAATATCGTTTAAAAAAGATTTACTATTATTCCAAGTATTATTAAAAAGTGACAAATATTGATTACCAGTATCTTCAAAACAATTTATAAAAATTGGTGTTTTTGAGTTTACAACCCCCAAACATAGAGAATCTAAATCTAGAGGCGTTAATACGAAACATGTCGAAATGCCATTTTTCTCAATGATTAAAATGTTTTGATTACCGAGACTCCCTTGTCGTATCTCGATTCTATCTTTAAGAATGCTTATTACTTCATTGATTTTACTTTTTCTATTAAGAGCAAGCTCCAATTGCTTTTCGGAAGAATTATGAATCAATCTAAAATCGTCTTCTGAACCTAAATCAATAGACAACATAACCTGTACTTGACTGGCTAATTTAAAAGAATCTACAAGTTCAAATAACGCAAAAGTTGTAAAATGATTACAACTTAAAAACACTTTTGATTCCGCTGTAATTGTTTGTTTTAATTCGTTGAGAAGTAGAATATTTTGATTGTTGATTATTTTCATTTCACTTAATTAATTCCGTATACTATTTCAAAAACAACATGTTAACTTATAATTTATTATCAAGTTTGGAAATATCTTGACTTAAGTTTTACATATTAAAATTGGTCACAATTTACAAAAATTCAGCATGAAAGAATACGGTTTTACGCATTTTAGCTAATTTTTCTGTAAATTAAAGCGAATGGCATCATACCCAAGGCTTTTCCATGGTCTTTTACACATAAAACACAATTTTGATTGAAGAGCTGGTAGGTGTTTGTCACACCCCAGGAGGGATTGAATAAACTGGCTTATTTGGAACATTTGGTATGAAATTTTAGCCAAAAAAATCTGGAAAAAAAATTTTTCTAAAAACAGGTGGTTTTAGAAAAATCTGGAAATTTCCCAGCCAAAAATTTTTGAAGACCGTATCATCCCCTGTTGCTCAAACCACATGAGGGACGGGCAACAGGGGGAGGTAACGGGGGAAGGGAGGGCTACTCTTCTAGAATAGGATAATTATTTTTCAAAAAGAGATTATACGTAGAGCTATCAATATATTTTGAAACACCCTTCGAATCCATAACTTTAAATACAAACCCATCAACTAAATCATTATCATTAAACTTCACCTTAGCTTCAACATAATCTAGCTCTCTTCCGAATCTTTCATAACAATTTTTCATGATTTGATTATCGTTAATTACATCCTTAAAAGCATCAATAATGATAATTTCACCATCATTTCTAACTTGTCCCGATTCGAATTTCAACAAATCCTCCTCCAATGTGCTTTCTTTGGCTTTGGAAGATTCTTCAATTGGAAGACCGTTTTCTTTTTGTTCATTCTTCTTTGAATCTTTAACAGTTCCATTTAAAAATGATTTTAATAGAGATTCATCAACTGTGATTATATGACCAGAAGTCCTACTTTCGCTATCAAAATCTATTACTTTAGATTGAAAAAAATCATATTTATTAAGCTTGGTTAATAGCGTACGAAAACCACCATATGTGAGACCCATTCTTTTGGCAAGGTTTTTATTGGTTTCCCTACATTCTTTACCATTTTTTTGCCACCCTAAAATGTAAGCTATAAACAACTTTCCAGTTGAATGTATTTTTGTAGATGCTAATAAATCATACTCTACTTGAATAAAATTTTGTTTTTCCATGTTTTTTTGTTTTGAAAATTAGTGCTTTTTAACAACATGTACCTGTTGGTTCAGAAACAGGGTATTGCTTTTAGAACAACAGGAGGTATGTTTCTAGAACCACATGGGACATGCTGTTTTAAGCTCTATCTATTATATTATTAATTAAATTATAATTAGAATATTATAAGAGTAAATATTAAATTATTATATATAACAAAATCAACTATTTAACTAACTTATTTTTTCTTAATATTCTTAAATTCTAGTCATTATGCGTAGCATATTACTTTCAATATGTTTAAGTAATTAAATTAGCCGAAGGTATCCCATATCAACCTAGCGGAGCTATTGAATTAAGCTTTACTTAAACTATATTATCAATCTAGCGGAGCTATTGAATTTGAGTGATTTTTTTAATACACTATTCAACTTTGCGGAGCAATTATTTAAAACACCCTAATTAAATACACTATTCAACCTTGCGGAGCAATTAGGATTTATTTAATTACTTTAATTTAAACATATACACATCTCAACCTAGCGGAGCTATTGAATATCTCTTAATTAAATCATTATTAGCCGAAGGCAATATAACTCAACCTTGCGGAGCTTAGTTGGTTCATTTTCATTTCAACATAAACATTTGCTCCGCCCAATTGCCTCCCCCCAATTCCGCTCCACCCCCCTCCATTAAACTACTCAGGAAACTCACGAATCAATAAGTCATCTGGAATGGTTTGTACCTTATCAATTTGCTTGAAGAAGAAAGGCACTTTATAGCTCTTACAATCGTCACGTAACTTTCTAGCCCAATCTGTATTGAATGGTCTTTTAGTGTGTCCACTCTCTCCTCCATTAATAATCCAATCCACCGTTTGGATTAGAGCTAAATCACCATTCTTAGATTTAACTGTTAAATCAATTTCTTCTAACTGAGGTTCTATTGAAAGAAACCTTTTTCCTTTTACCTTAGCCAACTGAGAAATCAAATCATTAGCAGTCTTTTGATTCACTGGAGAGGTGCCAAACATTACATTTGCTGGAGGATTTTCTTTCCAACTATCTGGAATATACTTATTGATATTTGATGGTCTCTTACTCAATAAAAGAAACATCAAATTAGGCGAGTTCGGAACAACTTCGTTAAAGAATTTGTCTCTGAGTTGACCTGTATTCCAAAACTCAGATTCACCTTCTTTAATGGGCTCACCTTTGTGATTTACCAGAGATTTTGGTTTTTCAAAAATATCCATCATTGAACCAACGAATACTCGATGTACTACTCCAAGTTCCTCAGCTTCTTTTTGGAATTTAGCCAACTTATTCCAAACATCTTTAATCATCCTTCTAGGTTTTTCTTCTCCCCAGATATCATTTCCAACTCTCTTTGCAAATGTTAGTGCATAGCAGTTATCGCAACCGCAGTGTACTTTAGTACAACCCCACCATAAATTAGCTGTGTGGTTCGTCCATTCAATTTTACTGTTTTCTGCCATATTTAAATGTGTTTTAAAATTATGGTGCAAATGTGAGTTAGGTATTTTTTCGGTAAAACCTAAAAAGTTTTTTTAAGTAATTTGACTTAACTAAAACTCAAAAAACTTGTTTATTTATAAGACTTTAGGATTAAAATTGTATTTGTCAATTTTTGGTTTAAACTATATTTTTTTGGATTTTCAACTAGTAATTGAAATTAAAACACCAAAATGAAAAGAGAATTTTTGAGATATTTTATTAATTTGGACACTAAAATATTTTATTAAAAAATTTAAACATCATGACATTTATCGAATTAAAGGAATTCTACGACAATATTGATAAAGTATCACCATTCTATAGAATACGTATGGTATATAATTTGACAAATGACTTAGATTACAATTTGTTGCGTTATTTGAGAAGAGATTTTTTTAAGCATCATCTTCTTGAAGCTAGAAAAAATATAGACAATTTATCAGATGCAACGCAAGAACAAATCAACGAAGCTTATGAAATTGCTTTTAGTGATGATGTTTATTTGTACTATATCGAAGATTTAGTTGATGTGTTTTGCGAACACATACCAGTTGATTTTTTAACAGATTTTATCGAAAAGACCAACATATTTTTTCCAGAACTAGATGAGTTAGAAAGTATTTCATATAGTCGTCTAAAAAATAAACTTAAAAACCTTCAATCAGATAAACAGCAAACGGAAATTACACATGAACTAGAAGAAGAGACATATACTCCTTTAGTTAAGAAAGTTATTTACCTAGAAAAACTTGGTGTTATAGATTTTATTAAAAATCAAAAACCATTCAATACTTCTATTAACAGCATGGCAAATGTTTTAGCAAATGTTATTGGAGCAAATCCTGCATCATTACAACCTCTTTTAAACGGGCTAATTAATGATGTTGATAGTCCAAAAAACCCTTTACATTCTAAGAAAAATGTCAATGCTGTAGAGACATATTTAATAAAAATTGGTTTTAATCTAAAAAACAATTAATAGCAGTACCTGACGTTATAGTTTCATGTTTGAAATACGTTTAACTAATAATCTACAGCTATGATAAAGTTTCTAATTGTTTTAATATTGACTGCAAATTCCATTTTTGCTCAAAACGTAAACCAAGATATCTTAACTTTTGAAGCCGACACTCTGAGAAATGAATACATTGTCCGAGTGGGCAATTTAGGTTCTGATAAATCTCATGTTGAAGTTGAAATGAAATGTTTTATGATATTGAAAGATTATGAAGGTAAATTAAAAAATGTTGAAATACTTGAAGTAAAACAAAAAGTAAGTACTGGAGGCAACGTGTTTTTTGGTGGTGAGTTACAAGATGGAGACTATTTTATAACGTTAACCTATTTTCAGAATAAAAAAAGATTTGAGAAGACAATTAAGAAGATTGTCAACAAAAGCTGATTTAGTTATCTTTGATGTAATAGGAATTAAAAACGTTAAATAAAAAATACTAACGTTAAATAATCAAAATAGTAAAATTTAAATCCAATTTGTATTTTTATCCGATGATAAAAACACTGATAATTGATGATGAACACAACGCTAGTGAATTTTTGGAAAAGTTACTTAAAAGGTATTTTCCGAATAAATTTCATGTGTGTAAAACATGTGAAAGCGTTGATGAAGCTGTAAAAGCTATTGAGGAATTTAAACCTAATTTGATATTCCTTGATATCCAAATGCCTAATAAAAATGGTTTTGAGCTTTTTAAAGAAATCAAAGACATTCATTTCGAAGTAATCTTCACCACAGCACATTCAGAATTTGCCATAGAAGCCATAAAAAGAAGTGCTCTAGACTATTTATTAAAGCCAATAAATTACATTGATTTACTCGGTGCAATAACTCGTTTTGAGGAAAAAACAAAGAAACAAGTGCAACAGAATCAGTTGAGTATTTTAATTGAAAACATGGATTCTGGAGATTCTGCTCACAAAAAAATTGCCATTGCAACAGAAACAGGTTTTGAGTTTTTAAAGTTCAATACTATTATTTATCTCGAAGCACAAAGTAATTATACAAAATTTTACCTTACAGATAATTCAACTATTATTACCGCAAAGACATTAAAACACTTTGAAGAAATATTACCCGAAGAGCTTTTCTTTAGAATTCACAAAACCTTCTTGGTAAATATGAATTTCATAAAAAGATTTTCTAAAGTTGATGAATTTTTGGTTGAACTAATTACAGGTCAGAAACTTCCAGTATCACACAGAAAAAAGGATGAGTTTATTGCAAAAATTACTGAGAAAATCAATTCTTAGCTTCATACTACTTATTTCGCTTTGTAATCTATCTGCTCAAAATGTAAAGAACTTTACTTTAGCAGATGGACTTTCTGGTAATTCCATATTATGTATTTTCAAAGATTCCAATGGACTGTTGTGGATTGGAACCGAAACTGGATTGTGTACCTATGATGGAAGCAATTTTAAGACTATTGGTGAAGAACAGGGTTTAAAATATAATGTCGTTTGGAAAATTATTGAAGACGACAAAAAAAACCTTTGGATGTCTGTTTTTGGTGATGGTATTGCAAAATTCGATGGAAAGAAATTCACCTATTACAACAATAAAGACGGGTTAATAAATAATTCAGTTCGTTCCATGTACTTTTCCAAAAAGGATAATTCTTTAGTATTAGGAACAGAAGATGGATTGAGTATTTTTAACGGAAAAGAATTTAAAAATTTCTTATTAAAGCCGAATAATTACGCTGGTAATTTTCAGGTCAACTTCATTACAACATATGAAGATAAATTGATTTTTGGGGTAAATCATGAGTACTTATACGAACTAAAAATCAATAAAACACAATTCAAAAATTCGGAGATTCAGAAATATTATTTTCCAGATACCCAAAACTATTTTGGTTTTGTTGATGGCAATAACTTTTACAACAGAAACCCTTACAATCTAAAATTAGTTGTTCATGATTTAAAAAATAAGTCAATTACTAATTTAGGGGAAAGTCCTACGATTTGGGATATAGTAAAAACTGAAAATAATGAATTCTATGCCTCGGGTTGGGAAGTAAATTATCCTAAAGGCGGACTTCTAAAAATTAAAAACGGAAAAATAACAGACCTTTCAAATGAATTAAAACTTCCCACATCAAAATTTTGGTGCTTGTACTATGATTTACCAACCAAACAATTAATTGCTGGTTCTGTTGACCAAGGGATATTTATCATCGATTTAAGTAATAAAATTACTTTGGAATCAAATCATTTTGTTGAGAATAACGAAATCAACTGTATTTTTATTGATGACCAAAATAATTTATGGCTTGGTGGAAACAATTTCATTGTAAAAAAATCTAAATCGGAAGTAAAAACACTTACCAATGAAAGCCTAAGAAACCAAATTTTAAGGATAAGAAGAAAATTCAATGCAAAAGATGAAATTAGTTTTAAAAACAATTTCTTAATCACAAGTAAATTTAAGTGTTACAGTATTAAACAAGATGATGATGGAGTGATTTGGGCACTAACTAATTACGGAATTATTAGTTTAGACAATAATCTGAATTTGACTAAATTTCAATTTATTGTCGAAACTGGTGGTGTTTTTGACTTTATGGATTCCAACAATTTACTTGTTAGTCAAAATTATAGTTATACTAATGTTGTACCAAAAAGAGACCTTTCAAACTACAAGAAAATACTGTTTAACGGAACAGCAATTCAATTGAATGCTAGTAAAATTGCAAAACATAATTCTGACCTTTGGATTGCAACCAAATCTAAAGGATTATTCTTATTCAAAGACGGAAAGTTGATATCCTTAAACGATTTGGGATTATATTCTGAAAAAAATCTATCTGATGTTATTGTTGATAGTAAAGTTAATATTGTTACTTCAACCAAGAATGGTAAGGTTTATTTTAGTAGATGGGAAAACAAACAACTAACTCATTTCAAAATTTTAAAACCCGAAAAAGACATTATTGGAAATTCTGTTTTTTTTGTTCGACAATACAATGAATACTACTTTATTGGGACAAACAAAGGAATAAACATTATAAAAGACTTCAAATTACATAAATTTATTAGCAAAGAAGAATATTTACTATCAGCGGAATACACTGATGCTATAATCGATTATAGTTCAAACAAGCTTTTAATTTCAACTTATAAAGGGTTAATTTCAATTGATTTATCAAAAGCTATACAAATTGATAAATTCAATAGTCCCATTTATGTAAACCGAATTAAAATTAATAACGAAGATTATCCAGTTTCTAGCGAACTTAATCTCGATTACAATGAAAATAATATCGAAATTAACTTTAACAGCAACAACATTTTAAACGCTACCAAAAATTATTATCGCTACAAAATATTGGGATTATCGAACTATTGGAGTAAATATTCTAAAGAATCTAATTTGAAATTATTAGGTTTAAATAGTGGTAACTACACAATTGTGTTAGAAGGTAAAAATATTGGAACTGGAGAAATACTTAAACCCATTCAAATAAAATTAAACATCAGTTATCCATTTTGGGAAACTTGGTGGTTTATCGGATTGATGGTTCTTGCTTTGATACTGATTATACTCTTTATTGTCAAAAGGAAAATCAATCAAATCAAAGAAAAATCTGAAATAGAAAAAAGAATTGCAGAAACTAAATTACTAGCATTACAAAGTCAAATGAACCCACACTTTGTGTTCAACGCAATGAATTCTATTCAAAATTTCGTTATCGACAACAATGTTGATGATGCCTTATTCTACATCGGAGAATTTTCAAAACTAATTAGACAAACACTAGATTTTTCAGGAAAGAAATACGTTTACCTATACGAAGAAATTGAATATTTGAATCGATATATTGAATTAGAAAATCTAAGAAGGAAAGTCAAAGTCGACGTTGAAATTAAATGGAATAAAGACATCAATACGCATGAACTGGAGATTTCACCAATGCTGATTCAACCTGTTGTGGAAAATGTATTTATTCATGCTTTCGACTCTACTACAATGAATCCGAAGCTTCAAATTGAGTTTTCAAAGATTGATGATAAAATCTTTTGCTTAGTAACCGATAACGGCAAAGGGTTTGTTCAATCTAATAAATCATCCAAAGGATTAAAATTGGTAGAAGAACGTATCCAACTTTTATCAATAGATAATTTAGGAAAAGTAGTAGTTCAAAACACTTCAGTAGGAACAGCAGTGAAAATAGAAATTCCAATACGTTAAATCATCAAATTCCACGATTACTAATTCTTAAAAAAATGTAAAATTTATTTTAATTTATTTGTCCATTAATTTAAAAATCAAATAGATTATGAGAAAAATTTTATTCACTTTAAGTTTAGTTTTCATTTTAACAAGTTGTTCAACCACAAGAACAGGTACTCTTTCAACTCCTGCTTATGCACCAAAAGCAGAGATTAATCCTATCAGAGCAAATGTAGAAGTTGATATGAACAAAAAATTAGTTGGAGAGTCAACATCATCTTATTTTTTAATTTTCCAAGTTGGTGGGGACAATAAATTCGCTGATGGAATGAGTTATTCATCTGAATCACAATTTAGTGCTTTTTTTAAAGCAAGAGAAAATAAAACTAAATCAGCAGCTGCATTCAAAGCTGTAGAGGGTTCTGGTGCTGATATAATTGTTCATCCTAATTATGAAATCCAAGTCAACAATTATATAATTTTTAAACAAATAAAAGTTAAAGTTACTGGTTATGCAGGTTACTTTAAGAAATTTTATCAAAAAGAATACAAAGACAAAGATGATGTAGAGCTTAAACTTGATATCAATACTAAAAATTAATGATTTTCATTTTGTTTAATTTATAGTTTTTAAAGCCACTTTATAAGTGGCTTTTTTACGTTTAATAGCAAAACCTATACGCAAACTAAATCTTAAAAAAATGTAAAATTTATTTTGATTTATTTGGATATTAATTTGAAAATTAAATAGATTATGAGAAAAATACTATCCACATTTATTCCAATTGCAGTTGTTATGTTTTATTTTTCTGCATATAGTTCAGTTGAATTAAATAAAAACAAATCAATAACAATTAGAGAAACAAAGCCAAAATCTAAATTCCAAACAAAATCAATACCAGTTCCATTTTTATTGAAAAATGGTAAAAAAATTTTAGTTGATTCAAAGACATTTGCTCCAATTTCAAATAAACAATATGAGGATTTACGTTTATTCAATGATGGATTAGCCAGAGCAAAACAAAATGGAAAATGGGGTTTCATTGACCTTAAAGAAAATGTAACAATTCCGTTTATTTATGATTTAGCATTTGATTTTAACAATGGAATAGCATGGGTAAGTCATGGTTCAAATAAAAATGGATTTATAAACACTTTAGGAAAGATTGTTATCCCTTTGGAATTTTCTGGATTTAGGTCAGACAATACTGAAATGAAATTAGGCCATAAATTAAATAATTCAACAAAAAAAAATAATTGGTACTTGATAAATTTGATTGATTATAAAGTAATTCCTGTTTTAAATGCTATGGAACCTAGTGAAGGATTAATGGGAGTCAAGAAAAATGATAAATGGGGGTTTATTGATAGAAATGGTGAAATAAAAATTAATTTTATTTATGAAGAAGTATTTCCATTTAGTGAAGAATTAGCAAGAGTCAAATTAAATGGCCAGTGGATAATAATAGACAAGACTGGGAAAGAAATAATTAAAAGTGTAGGTATTACAAATTATTTGGATTACGATTTTCATGATGGTCTTTTAGCAGTAAAAAAAAATGAAAAATGGGGATTTATTGATAAATATGGTACTGAAATAGTAGAATTCAAATTTGATAATGTTAACAATTTTAATAATGGATTTGCAAGTGTTAGAGTTAAAAATAAGTGGGGAGTAATTGATAAAAAAGGAAATTTTATTATTCCATTAGAATTAGAATATTACAATGTTGGAAAATATAGTGAAGGGTTAATAAGTGTCTGTGATAGAAATTTGAAATGGGGATTCATCGACTTAAATGGAAATCCAATTAGCGATATGATATATGAATCTGCTTATGAGTTCAAGAACGGTTTCGCAACAGTATCAAAATCGATAAAAAATCCAGATGGAACAGGATATAATGGATATGGTTTAATAAACAATAAAGGTGAAGTTATAATTCCATGTATTTATAGAAACTTATTCATAGTTAATCAATTTGTAGAATTAGAACAAGATTCAGACAATTCAACCTTTTTTTCTAATTTATATGGAAAACTTTATAGAAAATAATAAACAATTATAAAATTGATTAAATTTTAATATGTGTAAATTGTAAAATTATAACACAAAAGCAAAATAAAACACAATGAAAATACTAAAACTTTCAGCTTTTATTTGTCTACTTTCTATTCTAACGATGAATTGTAGAAAAAATAATATTTCAGATTTTGATTCTAACGACACAATTTTAGAAAAAAAGATTAGTAATGTCGATGATTTTAGCAAAGATGAATATAAGACAACAATCATTGGCAATCAAATATGGATGACTGAAAATTTAAATGTTAGTACTTTCAGAAATGGGGATACAATTTTTCATGCTAAAAACAATGCAGATTGGGAGCTTGCAGGTAAACTTCATATTCCTGCTTATTGTTATTATGATAATGACCCATCGAAAGGAAGTGCATTTGGGAAATTGTACAATTGGTTTGCAGTAATGGATGAAAGAGGCCTTGCTCCCGAAGGATTTTATATTCCTGACAATGAAGAGTATTGGATTCTATTGAAATATTATGGTATGAATCATCATTCTTGGACAGAAACTAGAGAAATGGTGGCAAATAAATTAAAAAATGGCAACAATTCGTTCAATGCTAAGCTCGGTGGAATTCGATATGACTCAGGATATTTCAATCTGTTGACTGAAGGTGGTAATTGGTGGACTTCTAGTTTTAGATATACTGAAAAAAGTTTAAATAATGTTAATATAGGTAATCCTAGTAATTTAGCTATTGACAAAGATTTTGTTTCAGGTCCTGGTGCAGGATTTTTTGGTGCTGGAGCAGGAATGTCTGTTAGATGTTTAAAAGGTGATTTAAAAAGAACTTTAAAAATACCAGTATTAGAGAGTCAATTCTATGAGGTTGATAAAAATGGCGTACCTAGAGAGGGAGAAATAACGTTTGATTATTCTAGTGGATATGTAACAAAAAATTTTGTTAATGGTATTGAAAACGGCAATAGACTTTCTTACAGCAGAAAAGGTAATTTAATTAGTGAAGAAATGTATCAAAATGGTCAATTAAATGGTATCTCTATATATTATTATGATAGTAATTGGAAACATAAGGGTGAAGTTGGTTATTATGTTAATGGGATGAAAGATGGTGAATGGACTAGATATTATTGGGAGCCAAATCCAAACAAACTTGGAGATTTTATCATGGAGATTATCGAAAAAAGATATTATTCAAATGGAAAATTAATTAATGTAATAAAAGAGTAAAATCATATTAAGGAAATTATGTTTAAAAGAAAACAAAAAGTGGAATTAAAAAAACACTTTATAATATTGGTGTTTTTAATTGGCTTATCATCTTGTAAAAATGAAAACATCACAAAGAATCAGACTAATCAATTACTAACAGAATTTCTTGTATTAGGAGAGAGTTCCAAAAAAACTAGTGAGTTCCCTTTACCATGGAAAAATGATTCTTACTTTGTAGATGTTACTTATCCCGAATTAAAATCAATGTATGACAGCATTAAAGAACCAAATTTTTGTAAACATTATATAATTATTCAAAATAGTTGCGGGACTGGTTGTCAACAAGGATTTATGATTGATGTTAGAAATGGTGAACATTATGAATTACCTAAACCAAAGATTGAGGGATGGGAAGGAAATGGAAATATAAGTATTGAATATAATGCACAATACAACTTGTTAATTGAGCATCAAGAGTTATTAATGGGCACTGATTTAATAGCTTGTTCAGCTAGCTGGAAATGGAATGAGCAACTGAGAAAATTTGAATCAATTTATCCTATGGTAATTCCTACTTTAAAGGAAATTAAAAACTAACAAAAAGTTATTCAGAATTTAAATAAAAATAGGATGAAAAATAAAATTAAAACAATTATCACTAGTCTTTTTATATTAGTTTCTATTCTTTCATGTAAAAAACGAAATTCAGAAAATTTAGAGACTTCCATTGAAGCTGAATCTTCAACTCCAATAGAAAACACAGAAACACAAGAAGAAAGTTTTTCGAATTGGAATTGTTCCATTTGTGGCAATCCAATGCAAAATAGAGGTTATGAAGAGACTATGGATGGTGATTGGGTGCTAATAGAAGATGAAAACTTACAAGGTCAAATTTGTAGCCCTTCATGTGGAAGAAAACATGTTGAAAATTTCAAAAGTGTTACAGATAAATATGGTATAGATATGGAAGAACAAGAACCTGAACACCAACAAGGCAATGGTCAATATCATATGGGAAGTGACGGTCGAATTTATGAAAATAATAAATGTGGCTTATGCAAGGGAACAGGTATTGAAAAAGGAAGAAATATCGCAACTGGAGAAGTAGAAGGAAGAATTTGTCCTATGTGTGAAGGTAGAGGTGTTAGGAGTTATTAAAGTACAAAACAGGAGTGATGAATTGGAGTGATGATAGTTTAAAAAAATCGTCAAAACCAAAAAATATTTTTTCAAAAACTCAATAAATACAATATATTTCGGTTAAGAAAATGACTCTATTTAGATTCATAACCCTGAGGTCACGGGTTCAACTCCCGTCTTCGCTACGAAAACCCGAAATTTTACTTTTGTAAATTTCGGGTTTTATTTTTTAACCACAACACACTGATTATGAAGATAAAACAATT
>JACCDZ010263794.1_pt1 | contig 27226 bp, 24 predicted proteins | sample 7449551 | NCBI WGS metagenome assembly JACCDZ01 (sample SAMN15323452, study PRJNA562643) | freshwater metagenome | isolation source: river surface water | place: USA:Blue River Watershed | collected 2017-08-18 | reverse complement strand
TTTTCTTTTTTTGGATTTGCTCAAGATACTTTATTAGTTCCCATAGATTCTGTTGAAGTAGATCTTCCTGTTGTCGATTCTATTGAAGTTACTTTTACAGGAAATGATATTCATAACCCGAATGCACTTTTGGCTTTTTATGAAAAAATGTTCCAATTAAAGCAAAGTAAATCGGGAAAGATTAATATTGTTCATATTGGCGATTCTCATATTCAAGCGGATTTATTTACGGCTAAAATTCGTACTCAGTTTCAAAAAGTGTATGGAAATGGTGGCTTTGGATTTACTTTCCCGTATAGCGTAGCTAAGACAAATAATAGCGCTCCAATTCGTTATTCCGCTTCAGGAAATTTTCAAAGTTTTCGAAATTTATATGCTGATGCCAATCGACCTGTTGGCTTGAGTGGTTTTTCTATGGAAACGACTTCAAAAGATTTTGCGATTCAATTGAATGTAAAAGATGCCCAATATTATTTTACAAAATTGAAAGTCATTACGCCTCAAAATGTGAATTTGTTTGATGTTTCAGTATCTAATAAAAGTATTGTTATTGAACGAAAAGTTCCGAAAAAAATTACTCACAAAGTAAAACCTGGTGAAGTTTTAGGAGGAATTGCCGATAAATACAATGTTTCTTTAAAAGCTTTGAAAAAAGCAAACGGATTAAAAAGTGATATGATTCGTGATGGGAAAGTTTTGACGATTCCAACGAAAGGAACACAATCGAAAACTACAACGAAAACAGAGTATATTCCAATCGAATTGCAACCTTCGTTATTTTCAAACGATTATATTTCGGAAGCGCCTTTAGATAAAATTGCGATTGTTCCCAATCAAGAAATTGACGATTTTGCTTTGAATGGATTGGTTTTAGAAAATGATAATTCGGGTGTGATTTATCACAGTATAGGAGTAAATGGGGCGAAAGCATCGGATTACAATAAATTCCGATTATTCAATGAACAATTACCAGCATTGAATCCTGATTTAGTGATTATTTCATTGGGAACGAATGAGAGTTTTGATAAACAATCGGGCGAACAATATTTTGCGCATTTGGACCAAATGATTCAAGGAATTAAAGAGAAAAATCCACAAGCTTGTGTTTTGGTGATGACTTCGCCGCCTTCGGTTTTACATCGAAAATATAAAAACACTTTCATTGAAAAATATGCAGAACTCATCGAAGACAATGCGCATTTGAAAAATTATGCCGTTTGGAATCTTTTGGATGTTTTTGGAGGTAATAAATCTATAAAACGCAATGCGGCAAAAGGCTATATGGCCAAAGATAAAGTGCATTATTCAAAAGCAGGATACGAAAAACAAGGCGAATTATTTTTTGAAGCCTTTTTACAATCATACGAATTATTTAAATCGACAAAGCAGTAGTGAAAGCACTTTTTAGCATACAAAATTGGTTTCTTGAAAATGTAGGGAATATCGATTTAGCCACCATTAAAAACTGGTTTTTATTCAATCCAAAACAACCACTATTATTTAATAGTGCCATTTTTTTAGGATTCTTTTTAGTTTTCTATATTATTTACATTTTATCTAGAAAAACTCATTATTTCCGCATTACTTATGTGGTGTTATTTTCTTTGTTTTTCTATTACAAATCAAGCGGGATTTATTTTGGATTGTTAATTTTTTCCTCGGTAGTCGATTATGTTTTGTCGCGATTAATTTATGAAGAAGCTAAGCAAGGATATCGTAAATTTTACATGATATTGAGTTTGTTGATTAACCTTGGAATGTTAGCGTATTTCAAATACACGAATTTTTTCATCGATAATTACAACGCACTTTTCAACGGAAATATGAAGTTTGAAGATATTATTCTTCCTGTCGGAATTTCATTTTATACGTTCCAAACCTTAAGTTACACAATTGATGTATATCGAAGAGAATTAGAACCTACGAAAAGCTTTATGGATTTCTTGTTCTTCGTGTCGTTTTTCCCGCAATTAGTAGCCGGACCTATTGTAAGAGCGAGTGATTTTATTCCTCAGATTTATGAGAAATTAAAGTTAACGAAAGAAGATTTTAATCGTGCTTTGTTTCTAATTATTGGAGGTTTATTAAAGAAAGCGGTAATTTCAGATTATATTTCCAGTAACTTCGTTGACCGTGTTTTTGATGCGCCAAATAGTTACACAGCATTTGAAAATTTAATGGCTTCGTATGGTTACGCCATCCAAATTTATTGCGACTTCTCAGGCTATTCCGATATTGCCATTGGATTAGCTTTATTGATGGGATTCTGGTTACCAGATAACTTTAGAACGCCTTATCAATCCGGTTCTATTACCGAGTTTTGGAGAAGATGGCATATTTCACTTTCGAGTTGGTTGCGAGATTATTTATACATTTCATTAGGCGGAAACCGAAAAGGCAAAATCAGAACCTATTTCAATTTATTCATGACGATGTTGTTAGGAGGTTTATGGCATGGCGCTTCGTGGAAATTTGTGGTTTGGGGTGTTTTGCACGGATTGGCTTTAGTGGTAGAAAAATTCTTTGGACAGTTTATTAAGTTGCCTAAAAATGTATTTGTTAGAACTATTCAAGTTATTTTGACGTTCCATTTTGTGGTGTTTTGTTGGTTGTTTTTTAGAGCAAAAGATTTTACGACAGCATTTCAAATTGCAGATAATATTACAAAATTAACTTTCAATCTTGAGCAATGGCAAACCATTATTTTAGGGTATAAAAATGTCTTTTTATTAATCGCGATTGGAGTGGTTTGGCATTTTGTTCCAGTGAAAACGTTAGCTGGTATGCAAAAGACATTTTCGACATTACCATTGGTTGCAAAAGCGGTTTTACTAGGATTGATTTATTGGGTAGTGTATGCAACCGCTTCAGCCGATACACAGCCATTTATTTATTTTCAGTTTTAGTAACTTTTGTTACTCTTTTACATTTGTGTGTATTGTAACTTTGTTCTTTTAAAGCGAGATGAATAAAAGAGAAATCATAATTACGTTTATTGGAGTTGTAGTCGGATTAATTTCGGGTTATGCTTATTACCATTATGTTGGGTGTGTTTCTGGGACCTGTTCAATTACTTCGAAACCATTAAATAGTACTTTGTATGGAGGTGTTTTAGGAGGATTACTCTTCAATATGATTAGCGATTTCTTTAAAAAGAAACAATCCTAATTTCTTGTGTAACAATTGTTACCAAATGTTTTTAAAGTTTGTATATATTTGTACAATGAAGTTTTCTGTTCACATACTATGTGTTTATCTGTTGCTTTTGCTGGCTTTGCCGTCTGTAAGAGCTATGAAAATGTTGGTGAGTGAAAATTGCGAACAAACTTGTCATAATTCGGATTCTGAATCTTCAGGTTGCGAGAAAGGAAAAATCATTATGAGTTTGAATTTCAGTCCCGTTCAATTTGTAAGTGAATTGGATTTTAAACCTGAAATTACTTTCTCTGAATTTCAAATCGAAAAAGAACAATCGAACTACGAGAAAATCTTTATTTCTAAATATCAAGATTCCATTTGGCATCCGCCGAAGTTTTTCATTTCCTAACACTTAAAAAGTTGATTTTTATGTTTGTGTTTTTACACAAGCTTAACTTATAATGGAATAAAATGAAAAATATTTTAATCGTGTTTTTGTTGGTGTTTTTTCAGTCAACAACAGCACAAAGCACCTTTGAATATGATGTGGTGTTAACTCCGGTTTCCGTTTTAGGATTACCAGGATTACATTCCTATGCTTTTGCGCAACATAACGAAAAATGGCTTATCATTGGTGGAAGAAAAGACGGTGTTCATGCGCGTCAACCTTTTAATGCATTTTCCGGGGCTCAAAATAATACAAACATATATGTAGTAGATATTGCTACACAGCAATCGTGGTCGGTATCGGTGAATTCGCTTCCAACTGGAATTAAAGAGCAATTGCAATCAACTAATATGAATTTTTATCAAGATGGTGATACTTTGTTTATCGTTGGTGGATATGCGTATTCTACAACTGCTGCTGATCATAAAACGTTCAATAATTTGACTTCTGTAGATGTGCCAAATTTGATTAACGCTATTGTTGCGGGAACTCCAATTACTTCGTATTTCAAGCAAATTACTAATGATGTTTTTGCGATTACGGGTGGACAATTAGGCAAAATTGGTTCTACTTTTTATTTGGTGGGTGGACATCGTTTTGATGGAAGATATAATCCTATGAACAATCCAACGTTTACTCAAACTTATTCGAATGCTATTCGAAAATTCACTATTGATAATTCTGGAAGTAATTTAAGTTATGCCAATTATGAAGAAGTTGTAGATGCAGTTCATTTACACCGACGCGATTATAATTTGTTGCCTCAGATTTTTCCTAATGGAGAATTAGGGTATACTATTTCGTCCGGAGTTTTTCAAATAGCTGTGGATTTACCTTTTTTATATCCAGTTGATATCAAAGCAGGAGGTTATTATCCGCAAACGCAATTCAATCAATATTTAAGCAATTATCATAGTGGAAAAGTTTGTTTATATGACGCTTCCAATAATAGAATGCACAATTTGTTTTTTGGAGGTATGAGTCAATACTATTATTCGAATGGTACTTTATTACAAGATGATACGGTTCCCTTTGTGAAAACTATAAGTAGAACAACTCGTTTTGCAGATGGAAGTTTGCTCGAATATCAATTGCCAGTAGAAATGCCTAATTTAAAAGGAGCTGGAGCAGAATTCATTCCGAATGAGAATTTACCACATTATTCAAATGAAGTAATTCAGTTGTCCAATATTACAGACAATGAATTTGTTATCGGACATTTATTTGGAGGAATTCAAAGTTCATCTTCTTCAGCTTTTACAGATAATCAAACCAATTTAACAAGTGCTGATCCAACAGTTTATGAAGTGAAGTTGGTTAAAAACACCACTTTAAGTACTCCACAGATTAATGGAGAAAATCCTTTTTCCTTTACAGTTTCACCGAATCCAACAGAGAATGATACTGTTAGAGTTGAGTTTGAATTGCCTTACAAAGCAAAACTTAATTATATAATATCTGGATTAGATGGTAAAATAATTGAAGAAGGGGAAATAGAAGATGCGAAAGTTGGGAAAAATGCTATGAACTTTGATGTTTTGTTCGTAAATACTAAAATGGTATTTATTACTTTTATTTTTGACGATAAATATTATGTATCAAAACGAGTAATAAAAAAGTAATAAATGTTAAATTAATAAAAAATTAAGAGTACTATTTGTAAATTTCAATATATTTGTGATAGTACAAAACTAACAAAAGAATAAATAATAATTTTAAAAATAAATACAATGAAAAAATTAGTTTCTATTATGGCAGTGGCTGCTTTTATGTTATCAATGAATGTTAATGCTCAAGAGCCAAAGAAAAAAGCAAAAAAAGAAACAGCTAAAACTGAAAAATCTTGTTCGTCTGAAGAAAAAAAATCTTGTGGTTCAGAGGCTAAATCAGGTGGATGTTGTTCATCTAAAAAAGCTGCTGAGAAAAAATCGGAATAGTTTTTATTAAATAAATTCAAAACGCCTCGATGTAATCGGGGCGTTTTTTTTTTATGTAACAAATGTTGCTGTAGTACAAATACATACCAATTAATTTTGATTTATTAAAACGAAAAAATATGTCAAAAATAGTTGTTTTAGGAGCAGGTATTGCAGGGCATACGGCAGCCGCTCATTTAAGAAGAAAACTTTCTAAAGACCACGAAGTTTTAGTAGTTTCTCCCAATAGAAATTACCAATGGGTTCCCTCAAATATATGGGTTGGAATAGGTAGAATGAAATCTAAAGAAGTAATTTTTCCTTTAGAGCCTTTATACAAAAGAAAAGGAATTGGATACAAACAAGCCAAGGCCATATCCTTTCATCCCGAAGGCGATAGTTCAGAAACAAAACCCTATATTTTAGTTGAAGGCGTTTTTGGAGATAACTTAGGTAAACAAGAAAAAGTTACTTACGATTATTTAATTAATGCTACAGGTCCAAAATTGGCTTTTGATATGACCGAAGGTTTACTACCAGCAACAAATAAAGTGTATTCTGTTTGTACTTATGATCATGCCGAACATGCATCGGACGCTCTTCATAAATTAATTGACCAATTAAAAAAATCGGATAAAAAAGCAAAAATTCTTATCGGAACCGGGCATGCAAAAGCAACTTGTCAGGGTGCCGCCTTTGAATATATATTGAACGTAGAAAAAGAATTACAAAAGTTTGGGGTTCGAGATAAAGCTGAAATTACATGGATTTCCAATGAATATGAACTGGGTGATTTTGGTATGGATGGCATGTTGATGGAATACAAGGGTTTTAACATGAAATCGAAAGATATGGTTGAGATGATCTTTGAAGATCGTGGTATTAAATGGATTTTAGGAGCCGGAGTTACTAAAGTGGAAGATGGAGTAGTACATTATGAAAATTTAGAAGGAGAATATAAAACTGAATCCTTTGATTTTGGTATGTTGATTCCTGCTTTCTCAGGACATGGCTTTCAAGCGTATGACAAAGACGGGCAGAATATTACCGAAAAATTATTCAGAGGTTTCATGGTGGTTGATGCTGATTATACACCGAAACCTTACGAAGAATGGACCGTTCAAGATTGGCCAGAAACGTATCAAAATCCAAGCTATAAAAACATCTTTGCACCTGGAATTGCTTTTGCACCACCACATACTATTTCAAAACCAAGAAAAAGTAAAAACGGAACCGAAATTTTTCCATCACCACCAAGAACAGGTATGCCTTCTGGAATTACAGCAAAATTAGTAGCTGATAATATTATAGATTCAATCAAAGCCGGAAAAGAATCATTACATCACAAAGGTTCATTAGGAAATATGGGAGCTGCTTGTATTGCATCAGCAGGTTACGGAATGACACAAGGAAGTGGTGTAAGTATTACAACGTATCCAATTGTTCCTGATTATAAAAAATATCCCAATACTGGAGGAAGAGATATCAAGAAAACCTTTGGAGATATTGGTTTAGCGGGTCACTGGGTAAAGTTAGCTTTACATTATGCTTTTATTTATAAGGCTAAAATGAAACCCTTTTGGTGGTTAATTCCTGAATAGTTCATTAAGTAGAAAGAAACTTTTACCAAAATACCAAATACCTAAAAAATGACACAAAGAATATCAAACGCACAGCGTTCCAAAATGCAAAATCCTTTGATACAATTTTTTAAATTCTTTTATTTAAATATTAGAATATTAAAAATAGTTGCGGGTGGACATGGAGGAACAAGAAAGTAACATCATCTACTATTGTTGATGATTGTTTTAGTTTTATTGGTTAGTAAGAGCGTCTTTTATGGACGCTCTTTCTTTTTGTAACATTTGTAACAGGTCTTTGTAACTCTTGTTACCGACTACCTTTTTTTACCAATGTACATTTGTAACATAAAATAAGAATAAAACTATACTATGAAGAAAGTCAACTTATTAATTGTATTAGGGGTAGTATCTGCAACAACGTTTGCCCAAGATACTTTGACGATTTCAAAAAATGATTTAATTCAGAAAGTCACTGAAAATAATTTACAAATTAAAGTGGCAGAAAAATCATTTCAGTCTGCAAAGGCAGATTATCGTCAATCGAATGCACTTTTTTTACCGAATATTAATGTTTCGCATACTGGAATAGTTACTACTAATCCTTTAATGGCGTTTGGGTCGAAATTAAATCAAGAAATTTTAACGGCTTCCGACTTTAATCCAGCATTGTTAAATGATCCTGATAAAACACAAAATTTTGCAACTAAAATCGAGGTGCAACAACCTCTAATTAATTTAGATGGTTTGTATGGAAGACAAGCTGCAAGAGCTAAAATGGATGCTTTTCAATTGCAGACAGAACGTACTAAAGAATATTTGGAACTAGAAGTTTCAAAAGCGTATATGCAATTGCAATTGGCGTATAAAGCAGTAAAAGTTTTAGAGAAAGCAAATACAACTGCACAAGGCAATTTAAAATTGGTAGAAAATTATTTCAAAAACGGAATGCTACAAAAAACTGATTTGTTAAACGTGCAAGTTCGTGTGAATGAGATTACGAATCAATTGCAATATGCCAAATCAAATGTGCAAAATGCATCCGATTATTTAGCGTTTTTATTAAACGAAGATATGGCTGGAAAAACGTATAAACCTGCCGAAGTATTAGATAATACAATTGCTATCGAAAGTATGAATACTACACTTTCCGATTCTAGAAAAGATATTCAAGCGATGCAAAAATCGGCAGAAGCGTATCAAAAAATGTTTCAATCGTCTAAATTCGGTTTCTTACCAAGATTAAATGCTTTTGGAAGTTATGAATTGTATGACCAACATGTGTTTCAAACTTCAGCTAAAGGGTATTTAGTTGGAGCACAGTTATCATGGAATGTTTTTGATGGCTATAAAAACATCGGAAAAACTCAAAAAGCAAAAGCTGATTTTGAAAAAGCAACGGTTGAAACTGAACAATACAAAAAGCAAAGTCAGTTAGAATTAAGTAAAACGAATCGTCAATTACTTGATGCAGAAAACAAAGTGAATTTATCACAATTGGCTTTTGAACAATCGCAAGAAGCTTTTAGAATTCGTCAAAATAGATTCACACAAGGATTAGAAAAAACAACCGATTTATTAATGGCTGAAACGCAAATGGCACAAAAAGAATTAGAACATTTGCAAGCCGTTTTCGAATATAACTTTACCAAACAATACTTACAATTTTTAACGAAATAAATCTCAAGAACAAGTTCAATTACAAGTTCAAAATCAAAACTAAATAACATGAAAAAGATACTTACAATACTAACCATTTCATCACTAATCTTAACATCTTGTGGGGGTGATAAAAAAGAAAATGTAGCCGATTTACCTGCAATTCCAGTAAAAGTGGCTGGAAATTCTGGAAACGCTAATAGTCCATACATAACGGCAAGTGGAAAAATCGAATCGGAAAATAGTGCGAACCTAAGCACAAGAATGATGGGATATGTAACCAAAGTGAATGTAAAAGTGGGACAAAATGTTTTGGCTGGACAACTTTTGGTAAGCATCAATAACACAGATTTGCAAGCTAAAAAAGCACAAGTTGATGCTTCTATCACGCAAGCTACAGCAGGGTACAACAATGCGAAAAAAGATTATGATCGTTTTGTGAATTTATTTGCGCAACAATCGGCTTCGCAAAAAGAATTAGACGATATGACCGCTCGCTACGAAATGGCAAAAGCAGGATTAGAAGCGGCAAAACAAATGCGTAATGAAGTGATGGCGCAGTTTTCTTATTCGAATATCACCGCTCCATTTTCAGGAACGGTAACGAATACTTTCGTAAAAGAAGGTGATATGGCAAACCCAGGAATGCCATTAGTAAGTATTGAAGGCGCTTCAAGATTACAAGTAACCGCAATGGTTTCAGAAAGTGATATTTCGAATGTAAAAAACGGAATGCCAGTAAAAATCAATGTAAAATCATTAAACAAAGAAGTTGCAGGAAAAGTTTCTGAAGTGAGTTTATCCGCAAAAAATACAGGAGGACAATATTTGGTAAAAGTAACTTTGGACAAAATGGATAAAGAAATCTTATCTGGAATGTTTGTAAACGTTCAATTTCCAACAGCTAAAAAAGCAACAACTGTTGTTAAAACGGATGTAGTTCTAGTTCCTGAAAGCGCTTTAGTAAAACAAGGTCAATTAACAGGAATTTACACGGTAGGAAGCGGTAATGTTGCTATTCTAAGATGGTTACGAATCGGAAAAACTTTTGGTAATCAAGTAGAAGTATTATCAGGATTAGCAGCAGACGAGCAATATATCGTTTCAGCTGAAGGTAAATTATTCAACGGAGCTAAGGTTAGTGTTCAGTAATCAGTAGTTAGTGTTCAGTAAGGGTTTTTAGTAGATAACTTGAAACCTGAAACTTTAAACTTTTAAACAAAAAATAACATGCAAGAAGGTATATCAGGTAAAATAGCCAATTTCTTTATCAACTCTAAACTAACCATTTTATTGATGGTGGCGTTGATGATTATTGGTACATATAGTTCGTTCTTAATTCCAAGGGAAGAAGAACCGCAAATTAACGTTCCTATGGCCGATGTTATGGTCATGTATCCTGGCGCAAGTCCGTCTGAGATAGAAAATAGAGTGGTGAAACCATTAGAAAAAATCATTGGAAACATCAAAGGAGTAGAGCACATTCACAGTATGGCTTTCAATGGCTATTCTATGATGGTGGTGCAATTTTATGTAGGCGAAAACAGTGAAGATTCGTATGTAAAATTATACGACGAATTGATGAAAAACCGCACCATGTTTCCAGAAGGTGTCATGCAACCCATCGTAAAAACACGTTCGATTGATGATGTTCCGATGTTGGGATTAACGCTTTGGAGTGAAAAATATGATGATTTCCAATTGCGTCAAATCGCAGAAGAAGTTACTTCAGAAGTTGAAAAAGTAAAAGATGTTGCGATTACGAAAGAAATTGGTGGGAGAACACGTGAGCTAAAAGTAGTTTTAGATAAAGATAAAATGGCTGAAAATGGTGTAGATGCGTTGAGCATTATGCAAATGATTCAAGCCAATAACGGAAGCTCGCAATCAGGAAGTTTTGTACAAAATGATACCGAGTATTTAGTTACAACAGGTAAATTTTTAGCCACTTCAGAAGATGTAGAAAACTTGGTAGTAGGAGTGAATAACAACATGCCAGTTTACTTAAAACAAGTCGCTACAATTCAAGATGGACCTCAAACACCAAAGAACTATGTGTCTTTTGGGTACGGAAAAGCGAATGAGAAATTCTCAAAATTCAATTCGGAATATCCTGCTGTCACTATTTCGGTTGCAAAAGTAAAAGGTGCTGATGCAATGCAGATTTCAGAGAAAATCATTACTAAAGTTGAAAGTTTAAAGAAAAATTTAATTCCCGAAGATGTACATGTAGAAATTACTCGTAATTACGGAGAAACGGCTTCGCACAAAGTAGGAGAGTTGTTGTTGCACTTAGGTGTTGCCATTATTGCCGTTACAGTTTTAGTAATGCTAGCGATGGGTTGGAGAGGTGGATTAGTAGTTTTCTTCTCAGTTCCGTTGACGTTTGCTTTGACATTATTTAGTTATTATTTATTAGGCTATACGTTAAATAGAATTACGCTTTTTGCTTTGGTATTCGTAGTAGGTATAGTAGTCGACGACAGTATTATTATTGCCGAAAACATGCACCGTCATTTCAAAATGAAGCGACTGCCATTCAAACAAGCTGCCATTTATGCGATAAACGAAGTAGGTAACCCAACGATTTTAGCAACCTTTACGGTAATTGCAGCTATCTTACCAATGGCTTTCGTATCGGGTATGATGGGACCTTATATGAGTCCAATGCCGATTGGTGCTTCTATTGCGATGTTATTATCATTGTTTGTAGCTTTAACGGTTACGCCTTATTTAGGTTACCATTTGTTACATGAAAAAGATGAGCAAGAACACAAAGAAGAACAAGGTTTAGAAACTTCTAGAATTTATAAAATTTACAAAAAAATTGAGCAACCGCTTTTAGACAACTCTAAGAAACGTAACTTAATGTTCGTTGTTACGATAGTACTTTTATTAGGTTCTGTATTGATGTTCTTTACGAAATCAGTAGCGGTAAAAATGTTGCCTTTTGATAACAAAAATGAATTTCAAGTGGTGATTGATATGCCAGAAGGAACTACGTTAGAAAGAACTGCAGCGGTTACTAAAGAAATTGCACAATATCTTTCAACTGTTCCTGAAGTAGTGGATTATCAAAATTATGTAGGTGCTTCTGCTCCGATAACTTTTAATGGTTTGGTACGTCATTACGATATGCGAGGTGGAAGCAATATGGCGGATATTCAAGTGAATTTATTGCACAAAGAAGATCGCGATTTACAAAGTCACGATATCGCAAAAGTAGTGCGTCCAGAAGTACAAAAGATTGCTAAAAAATATGGTGCGAATGTAAAAATTGTTGAAGTTCCGCCAGGACCACCCGTTTTGTCTACTTTAGTAGCTGAGGTGTATGGACCAAATTACGAAGAGCAAATCAAAGTTGCGAATCAAGTGAAAACCATTTTAGAAACTACTTCTGATGTAGTGGATACGGATTGGATGGTAGAAGCTCCTCAAGTAGAATACAAATTAGAAGTAGATAGAGAAAAAGCCATGTTAAACGGAATCGCTCCACAACAAGTTGTTGGTAATTTGACTTATTTGTTAAGAGAAATGCCAGTTTCTAATTTGTATGATGAACGTTCGAATAATCCTGTAGGAATCACACTATCCTTTGCAGACAAAGACAAAACTTCGATGCAAGATATTCAAAATTTGAAAATCAAGGGAAGTCGTGGTAATGTAGTTCCGGTGAGTGATTTAGTAAAAGTTACTACAGATACGCTTCAAAATACGATTTACAGAAAAGATCAAAAACGAGTAGTATATGTTTTAGCCGATATGGCGGGAGCCTTAGAAAGTCCGGTTTATGCGATTTTGGGAATGAATGAGAAGTTAGAAAAAATGCAATTGCCAAAAGGATATAAAGTAAACGAATTGTATATCGGTTCACCATCAGATGAAAGTGATTTCACTGTAAAATGGGATGGTGAATGGCAAATTACCTTAGAAGTGTTCCGTGATTTAGGTGCAGCCTTCTTAGTTGTAATTATTGTGATTTACATGTTGATTGTAGGTTGGTTCCAAAACTTCAAAACCCCAATCGTTATGATGGTTGCGATTCCACTTTCTTTAGTTGGAATTGTATTAGGTCACTGGTTATTAGGAGCTTTCTTTACAGCTACTTCGTTCATTGGAATGATTGCTTTGGCTGGAGTTATGGTTCGGAATTCGGTCTTGCTAATTGACTTTATCGAAATTCGTTTGAACGATGGTATTCCAATGAAACAAGCTATTATTGAAGCGGGAGCTGTTAGAACAACCCCAATTTTATTAACGACAGGAGCAGTAGTAATCGGAGCGTCAATCATTTTGTTTGATCCAATTTTCCAAGGATTAGCGATTTCGTTAGTCGCAGGAGCGATTGTTTCAACATTGTTAACATTAATCGTAGTGCCTTTGATTTACTATATCACAGAACGTAAAAAATGGGAGAAAAATAATTAAAAATCAACCTAACAGGTTTCAAAAATCTGTTAGGTTTAAAATAATAATATTATGAAATTAGTACTAATCACCGCAATAGCAGAATTTGAAAAAGATGTCAAAAAGATGCTGAAAGAAGCTAAAGTAAAATCGTATTCGTATCGTGATGTAAAAGGTTTTAGAGATGCTTCTGACGAAAGTGTAGAAGATAATTGGTTTGGTTCTGAAATGAATGAAACGGATTCGGTTGTCTTTTATGCTTTTATTTTACAACAAAATTTAGACATATTATTTGATGAGGTGTTCGCTTTTAATAAAAAGGTAGAATCAATTTCAAAAGTTCATTTAGCCGTTTTATCGGTAGAAAAATATAATTAAAATTAGAAATTATGATTAATAGAATTGTTAGAGCAGTAGCAGGAACTTTTATTCTTTTAAGTGTGCTTTTAGGAATGTATGTAAACGAAAATTGGTATTGGTTTACTCTTTTTGTAGGGGCCAATTTACTACAATCATCCATTACCAAATGGTGTTTGATGGAAGATATTTTAAGAAAAGTATTTAAGATAAAAGATTAATATTGAAGTCAGGTGAAAGCCTGACTTTTTCATTAGAAAGTAAATCTTAAAAAAGCATTTGGAGTTCTTTCTAATGATGAAGTGTTAACTTGTTCAACAATATTGGTATTGTTATTAATTCGATAATGTTGATTGACGCTTATTTTATTATTCAATACATTTTGTATGGAAAAACCCAGATTTAGTTTTGATTTTTTGCCCATATTAAATGCATAAGAACCTGAAAAATTCACCTGAAAATAATCCTCTAAATTAGATGAATTTGGCGCTTGATAACCCACAGCCGGTGTTTCTGGATTTGTGTAGATAGGTGTTGTGCTTATTGGTAAAGTTGTTGGTTTCCCAGTAAACCATTGTGCTCCAATGGCAAGTTTTATATTTTTGAAATCTGATATAATAGCTGATTTTATGTGATGCTTAATTTCAAAATTATTAGGAAATGCTTTTGCATTCAATGTTTTAAATTCATAATTATTTTCTTGAAAAGTATAACTTACCCAAGAAGTAATATGTCTGAATTGTTTTTGAATTAAAAATTCGGTCCCATAAACGGTGTAATTTCCGCTGGTTTTTACAAATTCATATTGGTTTTGAAAACCTTGACTCATACTGGTAATTCCATCTACTTTTTTGTAGAAATTTTCTAGAGTTAGCAACCAATTGTTTTTATTGAACGTTAATCCTAATGACGCTTGATTACTTTTCACAATAGGAATGTCTTCATTGTTAGATAAAGTCCATCTTCGTTTTTCGATACCTAAAAAATCTTGTTGTAAATCAACAATTTGTGATGTGGTTTGATGCTTGCTTTCCCCCATAATTTCCAATTGGAAAAACGGAGTGAATTTATAATTTAACTGAATTCGCGGTTCAAAAATAAACGTTGAAAATTCTTGAATATAGTTTTGTCTGAAACCAATTCGACCATTAAATTTATCGTTAACTGAATAATAGTTAAGTTCGGCAATTAGCGCATGATTTTTTAAAACTTCTTTGATTTTTCTAGAAAAAACAGGCGTATTTACGATATCTACATTTCGTACTCCAATTTCATTAAATTGATAGCCATTCCTAAAGGTAAAATTGTCAGATAGGATATGATTATTTTGTAATTTTATACCCGTATCTAAAATGGTGTTTTCTTGATTAAAAATTTGATTGCTTTCTATCGATTCATTTTCAGAATTAATATTGTAATAGGAAGCGTAAATTGATATTTCGCTGCTATTTTTTGCATTCCAGTTTGTTCTCAACAATGCATTTGCTCCATAAGTTTGATGTTCTAAGCAACTGTTTTTAGATATGGTAATATTATTTTCTGTTTTGGTTTGAAATATGTCTAATACGTTGCTAATACTCAAGATATCAACAAATAAATCTGTTTTTTGTTTTATTTTTTGATGGTATTGTACTGTAAAATCATAGAAATAAAAGTCTTCCTTTGAATTATATTTAATGTTTTGATTGTCAAAGTAATTGGTTACTATGGTATTTTGAAATATCTTATCGAAATAACTTTTGTAAGTTGGTGAAGTAATTAAATCAGTATACGATCGTCTTCCACTAATTTCAATGTTTGATTTCTTAGAAGTTTTTACTTTTGCATAAAAATCAGCGTTAATTAAGTTAAAACCTACAGCTCCAGTAGTGTTTTCAATAGAATCTGTATGTGTTGAAATTAAGACCGAACTAGAAACTCCATCTCCATAAAATGCTGAAGTTCCATTTTTAGCAATATTTATTTTGTGTGCTAAATTGGGATTTAAAGATGATATTAATCCAAAAAAATGCCCTGTTTGGTATAATCTAATGCCGTTCCAAAGAAATAAATTTTGGTCGTGTGTTCCGCCTCTTACACTTGTATTTGAGATACTTTCGTCGGTAGCATTAATTCCAGGGATTTGCTGCATAGTTTGAAATATATCGGGTTCTGTCAACCCAGGAAGAAGACCAATTTTTTTAGGTTTTATTTCGTAAGTACCCTCTCTTTTTTTACTGATTCCTTTGGTTAAAAATAAGGTTGTTACAACTGGTTCTAAATCATTTATTACACTTTTTAAGTAGATTTTTGGACAATTTTCTACATATAAAAATGAAGATTGAATAATTTCTGATTTGTAATTCAAATGTGAAATTTCGATGGTATTTGCAGATTTTGTTTTAAGTTCAAAAAAACCAATCTCGTTTGTAATGGCATAAGAGTTTGTTCCAGAAACTAAAAGTGTTGCATTTTGTATGGGTTCTTTGGTTTCTTTATCCAAAAGATAGCCACACAAAGGTTTATCAAGTTTTTGATTGTTGATTACTGAGATGTATTTTTCAGAAATAAATTCAAATTTTAATTGTGTTTTTTCAGAAATATAGTTCAATTTTTCTTGAAGAGTTACTGAATTCGAAGGAGGAATTAATTTAAAAATCGCAATTTCTTCTTCGATATAATTAAAATTGACTTCGTGAGTTTTGCCAATGTTTTCTAATATTTTTTTCAATAAAATAGTCTTTCCATTGTCTTGTGCTCGAAGCGGTAAGACAATGACAAATAAACTAAATATCATTATTAAAAAACGACTGTAATTCATTTACTTTTTTACTAATTCAAAACTTGTTTCGTTTGATTTGTTTATTTGTAAATGATAGGTTGAGGCTATTATTTGTAAGGCTACATCTAAATTATTGCTTGGAAGTTTTCCTGTGAATGATTGATCTGTTGCTATCGTATTTGTTTTAATGGTAACATTATATGTGTTTTCAATATCTGTAATAATAGTTTTTAAGTTTTGATTTGTAAAACTCATTTCTATTTCATCAGAAGCCCAGTTTGGCATTGATAATGTTGTTTTCCCTTCTTTTTTAGAATTATTTTCAAAAGTAACTAACATCCCTTTTGTTAAAATAAGTTCTTGATTTTTGTAGTTTACTTTTACTTTTCCTTCGTAGCAAGTTACTTCAAAGGTGTTATCTTTTGAATTTACATTGAATTGTGTCCCTAAAACGGTCACTTTTCCTAAATTCGTGTTGACTTCAAATGTTTTTCCTTTTGCCACTTTAAAATAAGCTTCACCTTTTAAGTCAATTGTTCTGTTGTTTTTCCAGAAGAAAGTTTTGTATTCTATAGACGAATTTTTATTAACTAATACTTCAGAATTATCAGGTAAATTTACAGTTTGTGTAAGGCTTGTACCATAATATTTTTCTTTAAAATTATTAACAATAAAAAAACTTAATCCCAAAGCAATAACTAACACAGCAGCAATCCGAACGAACCAATTTTGTTGAAGTTTCACAACTTTTCTTGCTTTTTTAGTAGCAACAACGTTACTCAACATTTTATCTTGGTCAAATGCAGGTGTTTTTAAGCGAGCTGAATTTTCTTTGATTTTTTCATACAAAGGAAAGTCCGGATTTTGTTTAAATTCGGCTAATTCTTCAGCAGTAAGTTCGTTATTAAGCCATTTGGCTAGTTTGTAATCTTCATCCATAATTTTCGTATTACAATAATGTAACAAGTATATTGTTTTTTACCCTACTTAAAATTTTCTATTTCTTTTTTTAGTTCAATTAAAGCTAGGTGAATACGCTTTTCAACCGCTTTTACACTAATGTTTAATTCGGAGGCAATTTCGGCATATTTTTTACCGTCAATTCGATGCATTAAAAAAGCTATTCTTTGCGTTTCGTTTATATTGTTAATAGCTTTTAATAATTTAGATTCAAATTGTTCTTGTTCTAATATGTGTTCTGGGTTTTCGTTGGTTCTATCGATTAAAGTATTGTTCTTTTCATAGGTAAGAACTACTTTATTATGTGCAATTGCATTTAAAGAATTGTTAGTTGCAATAGTATAAATGTAAGATTTAGCTTTTTCAATTGGAACATCTTTACAATTTTGCCACAGTTTTATGAAAGCTTCTTGCGTAGCATCTTCAGCTTGTTCAGTATTGCCAAATTTGTAGTATAGATAATTTCGTAACCCTTTTGCATGGCTTTTGAAAAAAGTTGAAAAAATATTTTCTTGGCAAATGGTATTATTTTCAGGCATCTTTTAATGAATTGCTAAAAATTAATTAAACCTAAGGTAGGGTTTTATAATAATGAATTGTTAAATAGTTGAAACAAATATAATCATTTTTGATTTTGATTGTTTTTTTAAAAATTAGGTAGGGTAAAATTAATTTGAATTGTTATAACTAATATAAACCCAAAAAAATAATAAATATGAAACTAAAACATTTTTTAAATTTAAGTTTAATAGGTTTGCTTTTAATGTCATGCCAAAGTGAAGAAAATGAAGTCATTCAAGATACTAGTCAAAATCTAGCAAAATCTTCACCATTAACAAATTTAATCTCTAGGGTTTCTCAAAATCCTACATCAACTGATAACGTGTTAGACAATTCAAGTTGTTTTAGCGTTGTACTTCCGGCAACTGTTATTGTTAATGGACAAAATATTGTAGTTTCAAATCAAGCGGATTATCAAACAGTTCAAGATGCAATTGATGCATTTTCAAACGATGATGATATTGTAAATTTTGTCTATCCAATCACGGTTCAATTTCAAAATTTTACCACACTTGTAGTACAAAATTCAGATGTTTTAGATGATATTATGGATGATTGTGGTGAAGATGATGGTTTTGATGAAATAGAATGTATTAATTTCAATTTTCCAATTGTAGTTAATATCTATAACGCAAATAATCAATTAGCTGAAACAATTTCTATTACAAATAATGTACAACTATACAATTTTTTAGAGTCGCTAGAGGATAATGAATATATAGCGATTCAATATCCAATTTCAGTAACTAATTCAAATAATCAAACCATTGTGATATCTAATAATGACCAATTTGAAGATGTTATTGAGGATGCCATAGATGATTGTGATGATGATTCTCAATCTCCGGGAGGTAACGGTAATTTATCAGCAATCTTAACAGATGGAATTTGGTACGTGTCTTATTTTTATGATGATACAAATCAAACTTCAATGTATGCTGGATATACATTTACCTTCAATAGTAATGGAACTTCCCAAGCAATGTCAAATGGTAATTTTTTGAATGGATCTTGGTCAAACTATATGGATGGAGCTGAAGAAAAAATAGAATTGGATTATGATGGCTCTATTTTAGATGAATTAGAAGATGATTGGGAAGTTATTGAATATTCATCAACACAGATTCGCTTAAAAGATGTAAGTGGAGGTAATGGCGGAACAGACTATTTATATCTATCAAAAAATTAAAAAAAAACTAAATTTAAATAACTATAAAATTAAATTTTAATACTATGAGAAAATTAGCTTTAATCCCTATGTTGTCATTAATTTTCATGTTAAATGTAGCTTCAATGTGCTCTAATGATGATGATTCAAATTCCACAACAGATCCTACTCCAGTAGTAAATACCGTAAATCAAGGTACTTGGCGTATTACATTTTATGAAGATTCAGGTGTAAATAAAACTACAAATTATTCTAATTACATTTTTACATTTGGTCCTAATAATGTTTTAACTGCTGCTAATACCAATACATTTACTGGTTCTTGGTCTGTAACTTCTGATGACAGTAATGATGATAGCCCAAGTAACGATTTAGATTTTAATATATTCTTTACAGCTCCAGCACCTGCATCTTTTGTTGATGATTTGTCTGATGATTGGGATATTTTAAGCTATAGTACTACAAAAATTGAATTAGTAGATGTTAGTGGAGGTAATGGTGGTACAGATTACTTAACATTTGAAAAAAATTAAGAATGTATTCTTTTTGTCCTAATAAAAAACCAGCTTTTACGGCTGGTTTTTTTATTTAAAACAAACCCATTTTCTCACTTTGCAACTTTATAACTTTATCTTATCTTTGCACTTCATTAAACAAAAACAGAATCATGTTTGATAATTTAAGCGATAAGTTAGATAAAGCGTTTCATATATTAAAAGGACACGGTAAAATTACCGATGTTAACGTTGCCGATACTCTTAAAGAAGTTCGTAGAGCTTTATTAGATGCTGACGTAAATTTTAAAATTGCAAAAGATTTTACTACTAGAGTTAAAGAAAAAGCAATTGGTGAAAACGTATTAACTACATTACAACCAGGACAATTAATGGTTAAAATCGTTAAAGACGAGTTGACCGAATTAATGGGTGGTGATGCTACTGGAATTAATCTTTCAGGAAATCCTTCTGTGATTTTGATGTCGGGTTTACAGGGTTCTGGTAAAACTACTTTTTCTGGAAAATTAGCGAACTTTTTAAAAACTAAAAAGAACAAAAAGCCTCTATTGGTTGCTTGTGATATCTACCGTCCTGCGGCAATTAATCAGTTGCACGTAGTAGGTGGACAAATTGGTGTTGAAGTATATTCAGAACCAGAAAATAAAAATCCTGTTGAAATTGCTCAAAACGCAATCAAGCATGCAAAAGCGAATGGTTTCAACGTAGTCATTATCGATACCGCTGGTCGTTTGGCTGTGGATGAAGAAATGATGAACGAAATTGCAAATGTTCACAAAGCAATTCAACCACAAGAAACATTATTTGTGGTGGATGCGATGACTGGACAAGATGCGGTAAACACAGCAAAAGCATTCAACGATAGATTGAATTTTGACGGAGTTATCTTAACGAAGTTAGATGGTGATACGCGTGGTGGAGCTGCGATTTCGATTAAATCGGTAGTGAATAAACCTATTAAATTCATCGGTACAGGTGAAAAAATGGAAGCTATCGATGTGTTCTATCCAAATCGTATGGCGGATAGAATCTTGGGAATGGGAGACGTGGTTTCCTTAGTAGAACGAGCACAAGAGCAATACGACGAAGAAGAAGCTAGAAAATTACAAAAGAAAATCGCTAAAAACGAATTTGGTTTTGACGATTTCTTAGCGCAAATTCAGCAAATCAAGAAAATGGGGAACATGAAAGACCTTGTTGGGATGATTCCTGGTGCTGGAAAAGCGTTAAAAGATGTAGAAATTCAAGATGATGCGTTCAAACATATCGAAGCCATTATTCACTCGATGACGCCAGCAGAAAGAAGCAAGCCTTCAATCATTGATGTGAAACGTAAAAATAGAATTGCAAAGGGTTCAGGTAGAAAAATTGAAGAAGTGAACCAATTGATGAAACAATTCGACCAAATGAGTAAAATGATGAAAATGATGCAGGGTGGCGCAGGTAAAAACCTGATGAAAGCCATGGGCGGAATGAAAGGCATGAGATAAACTGTAAAGACGCGATGAATCGCGTCTTTTTTATAGCATAAACACAACTAACAACACAACAAAATGCAACTATTAGACGGAAAAAAAGTATCGGAAGATATTAAAAATGAAATCGCAGCTGAAGTAGCTCAAATGAAAGCCAAAGGTGAAAAAGTACCTCATTTAGCAGCTATCATTGTAGGTAACGATGGAGCAAGTTTAACGTATGTAGGAAGCAAAGTAAAATCTTGCGAGCGTGTAGGTTTTGAATCGACTTTGATTAAAATGCCTAGCACTACTACAGAAATTGAATTGTTGAAAAAAATCAAAGAATTGAATGAGAATGACGATATTGATGGATTCATTGTTCAGTTGCCGTTACCAAAACAAATTGACACTCAAAAAATCATTGAAGCTATTGATCCAAGTAAAGATGTAGATGGTTTTCATCCTGAAAATTTTGGAAAAATGGCTTTAGATATGTCCACTTTTATTCCGGCAACACCATTCGGAATTTTAGAATTATTAGAGCGATATAATGTACCAACTGATGGTAAACACACTGTAGTTATCGGAAGAAGCCACATTGTAGGTAGACCTATGGGAATTTTAATGGGAAGAAAAGGATTTCCTGGAAATTCAACCGTAACCGTTACGCACAGTCATTCTAAAAACATAAACCAAATTACCTCTCAAGCTGATATTATTATTTCCGCTCTTGGAGTTCCTAATTTCTTAAAAGCAGAAATGGTAAAAGATGATGTTGTGGTTATCGACGTTGGTATCACTAGAGTAGAAGACGAAACAACTGAAAAAGGATATAGAATTGTAGGTGACGTAGATTACGAAAATGTATCTAAAAAAGCTTCATTCATCACGCCTGTTCCAGGTGGAGTAGGTCCCATGACCATTGCAATGCTGTTGAAAAACACCTTGTTAGCAAGAGAGCAGAAGAGAAATAGATAAAATATTATAAACAATATTTGTAACCCAAATTCGAAAGAGTTTGGGTTTTTTATTTGAAAATTTATTAAAATAGGCAGAAAAACTACAGCAATGGTTTGTTTAAAGGTTTTTAAATTGCGTGTTGAAAATAGCATAAACTTTATGTTATTTATGAGTTGCAAGAAACCTTATGACCAACGTTCGTGTAAAATTTCAACGTTCAGCCTAGGGAATGGCTTATTACAGAAGTGAAATAACACCTAACAGAAGAAAATAATGTTTTTGTAACAAGGCAGAAACTCCATAGTGGAAAAACAACAGCAGAAAATCTTTGACTGCCTTAATGAGCCAGAAGCTCTTGCAAAGATTCAAGCACAATACTATAAAAAATATGAAAAAAGTATTTTTAATTGCCGCATTCTCTTTAATTTCTTTATCAACTTATGCTAAAAGATGGTATTATAACTGTCCAGGTGGAGGAAGAGTTTATTTTACAACATCTGATGATACAACCAGCGCTCAAGCTGCTGCTATGGGGCAAGCATGGTGCGATAATAGATAAATTTTAGTTTTTAGCTTGAGGTTTGAAACCTCAAGCTATTTTTTTAATTAATATATTTAACTTTTTATGAAAACAATTAATATTTTAACTTTATTATTATTTTTAAATATTTCATTTTGTATAGCACAAGATGGAATAGTTTATTATGAATATACAGATGCGATAGGTGTTGGTGGTGCTGAAGGAGAAATCTACAATGCATATACAATTTACACAAAAGACAAATCATATTATGTTGTTGCAAAAGACTCTTTAGAAAACGCAATAAGTATGTCAAAAGCAAAATCTCATTATCAAAACAAAGACGGAAGCCTTAATAAAATTTCTAATGGTTTAGTTTTAACACCACAGGGTGAACAAGTTGTTTGTGATTATTCAAAAAAAACATTAGTGTCTAACATATTCGATGGTAAGCATACATATGTTAAAGAAGTTTTACCAAAGTTTTCATGGAAAATCACGAAACAAAAGAAAAAAATTGGAACTTTTAATTGTGTTTTAGGTACAACTACTTTTCGAGGAAGAAAATATTTCGCTTGGTACGCGCCAGAGATAGCAGTATATTCAGGTCCATGGAAATTAAATGGATTACCAGGTATGATTCTTGAAGCTTATGATGAAGGTAAAAATGTTAATTGGAATTTCAAAAGTTATAAGTTTCCAATATCTATAAAACAAGATTATACAATCAGAAAGGGTAAAAAAGATAAGAAAATAAATTTTCTAACAATTGAAGAATTTAAAAAATATTGCATTAATAAAATTGAAAGTGATTATGACCGTTTAATAATAATTGCGAAAGAGCATCCAGGTATGACTCCAATTAAGGAACCAATGTCATCATATTATATAGAATCATTTGAATAAAATTATATGCAAAAAACGATTACAACATTTATTTTACTCTTTTCACTTTTTTCTTTTTCACAAGAGATAACAATAAAAGGCATAATAAAAGACAACAAAAACAGAGGCATTCAAAATGCTTCTGTTTCTATATTAGACGAAAGCGATGATTTTTTAGGATATGCCTTTACAGACGAAAACGGATTTTATTCTATTTCATTTGATAAACCTAAAAATGAAACCATCAAAATAGAAATCTCTTGTTTAGGTTATAAAAAAATAACACAAATCATAAACTCTACAAATCAAAACCAAAACTATCAATTAGAAGAAAAAATTGAATCGCTTCAAGAAGTTGTAGTAGAATCAAGTAAAAAAATTAGAATTAACCAAGACACAACCTATATTAAAGTTGCAAGTTTCGGCAATAAAACAGAGCAAACTGTTGAAGATATTTTAAAAAAATTACCCGGAATTGAAGTAACCAAAGATGGTTCAATCAAAGCGCACGGAAAAACAATAGATAAGCTACTAATTGAAGGAGAAGACATTTTTGATAAAAACTACAAAATGCTTTCAAAAAATCTTGATGCAAAGGTTTTAGACGAAGTTCAAATTATAAATAATTTTGAAGACAATCCAGTTTTCAAAAAACTTAACAATTCAGACAAGGTGGCTATAAACCTTAAATTAAAAAAAGGATTAAACAATGTTTGGTTTGGCAATATTACTTTAGGTAGTGGCATAGTTTCTGAAAATCGTTGGAAAGAAAACATAAATTTAGGTTTAATAAAAAAGAAAATTAAGCTTTTCTATTTTGGAGATTATAACAATCTTGGAGAAAAAGCAACCGATATTATAGCAACTAACATAATTGAAAAATCTACTTTTGGCGATGACCGTTTTGAATACAAAGCCAAGTCCTTATATAATATAGCCAATAATGAAATACAATTTTTTAGTAAAACACAAAGTGTTTTTAATAAAGCTTTTTTAAATTCTTTAAGTTTTACCTCAAAACTTAAAAAGAATTTATCTGTTAGAGGTGTTGTTTATTTAGCAAATGACGAGCAAAATCAAAATTCATCAACCATCACAAAATATAATTTAGAAAACAACCCAATTTCTTTTACCGAAGATAACTTTTATGTCAATAAAAAAACACTAACATCAACAGAAATAGAGCTAAAGTATTCGCCAAACGATAAAAACTATATTACAAACTTCTTTATTTTTAAAAACAATCCTAACAAAACAGCAAATAATCTTTTGTTTAATACTGACATTATAAATCAAAATTCTAATTCAGAAAATTATACTATTTACAATCATTTTAATCACACATTACAGTTAACAGAAAAAACGGTTTTAAACAATTACTTTTATATTGGCAATGATAAAATCAATGAAAAATCAAAAGTTTCCTCTCCTTTTTTAAACAATTTTTTAAGTCTTGATACAAACCAAATAATAAATCAAAACGCAAACAACAAGTTGTTTTATATTGGTAACAAATCGAAAGTAATTTCTAAATTTAGAAAAATTGACCTTACAAATACTGTTCAATTTGAATATAGTAACGAACAGTTTAAAAACGATTTTATAGCTAATAATCAAAGTATTGTAACCTATCAAAATAATGCAAATTTGAAAATTCTAAATCTATTTCAAGAAAACACAATGCGTTACAATTTTTCAAGAAAAATTGACCTTACTGCAAATCTAAATTTTCAAAACTCACAATTTAACAATAACACATTTTCAACAAATCTATTTTTAATTAATCCATCAATCTATTTTAACATTAAAAAAACAGGTTTTGGAAACTTTTCGTTTTCTTTTTCAGAAAATAATTCCTTACCCGAAATAAATCAACTAACCACAAATTATCAGTTAACAGATTATCGTAGTTTTTTACAAGGCACAACTTTTCAAAAACCATTAAAAAATCAAACAATAGGTTTAAATTATTCTTACTATAACGATGAAAAAAGATTCTCAATAAATACAAATATTTTTTATAGTAATTCAAAATCAATTTTAAATACTTCAAGCAATCTAACAAGTGATTTTAATTTTAATTCTTATATCCAAACTAAAGGAAGTGAATCTTATAATTTCAATTTTAGTCTTGTAAATTATAGTAGAAAATTAAAATTAGCATCAAAAATAGAGACATTAAACAATTGGATAACTTCACCATTAAATGTGAATTCAACAGAATTTTCAAATGCAAAAAGTTATAGTAATTCAATTAAATATTCTGCAACTACTTATTTTAAATCGAAAATAAACTTTGATTTTGGATTTTCTTACAATTATTTTCAATCTAATTTTCAAGGTATAAAAACAACTAATACAACAAAAGATGCTTTTTTAAACATCAATTATAAAGTTTCCAAAACAATTTTAGCAGAAAGCAATAATTCACTTTATTATGTAAATAATAAAAATTATTCTTTCAATAATGTAGTATTAAGTTATACACCATTAGACAGTAAATTTTCATATCGTTTAATATTAAATAATCTAGTAAACGAAAATCAATATACTTATATTTCAATAAATAATTATAGTTATTATCAATCAATCATTCAACTTGTACCTCGATATGTTTTAGGAACAATAAAATATCGTTTTTAAATTATTTAAGAGTTATTAAAATATTTTATAAATTTGTAACTATTAATCATTTAAACTAATATATTATAGCTTCAAATTCAGAAACAGGTCACAATAAAAACGTGGCAAATTTTAGTACAGCATATCAAATTTTAGAAGAAATGGGTACGCTTTACAATCCATCAAATGCTAAAATTCATTTAGTAAACCTCGACCCTATTCGTATATCATTACAAACTGTAATTACAGAACTAAACAATAAGAAACCAATTTATAAAAATTCGGTTTCTGCTCGTGAACTTGCTATTGCACCTTTGGGTAAACTAATGACAAAATCTTCAAACTTTGCAAAGTCATTAGATATTTCAACCACAGACAAAGAAAACATAGCCAATCAAGCTAAAAAAATTCGTGGTGACCAAAAACCAAAATCAGTAAACCCTGAAACCACAGAAACAGACGGTATTTCAACCTCACAAATGAGCTATGACAGCCGAATTGCTAATTTAGATACATATACAACTCAATTAGCATCACATCCAGAATATGCTCCAAACGAAACAGAAATACAAATTGCAAGTTTACAAGCCTTACATTCAAATTTGGTTACATTAAGTCAATCAGTAAATTCAGCAGGTAACGCTTTAATTACTGCAAGAGCAAACAGAAACAATATTTTATACAACAATGAAGTTAATGTAATACAATTAATTAAAGATATTAAAGCCTATTTAAAATCTTTAGGAGATGCAGGAAAACCATATTACAACGCAATTGTAAAACTACAATTCAAAGAAACAAAATAAAAAAGAGATAATACAAAAGGGCTACCGCCCTTTTGTATTATTCTTTCCGTTTTTAATAATTAGCCATAGTAAAATCCTAATAATCAATCATAAATTTATAATAATGTAAGGTAAAACAATAAAAAAGAATAGCAAAAACCTAATAACAAACCTGTAACTCCTAATATTGAACCTGCAAAACCTACTAATTAATAGTAAAATTCTAATAACGAACCTGTAAATCCTATTAATGTATCTGCAATTTCTAATATTGTATCTGCAAAACCTAATAATGAATAGTAAAAACCTAATAACGTACCTAAAAAATATAATAGTGAAAGAAAAAATATTAAAAAAAATATGCAAAAAAAATAATCCGAATAATTAAAGGCTTCTTGCAACAAGCGTTTTGCAAGATTGCGGGTTTAGTGCTTTTTTAGAAACATTTGTGCTTAATCAAAGTTTAGGAATTTTTAGAAACTTTAGTGCTTAAAGCCCACAACCTCGCAAAGCGCTGTTCCGTTGTA
>JACCDZ010323812.1_pt1 | contig 27238 bp, 29 predicted proteins | sample 7449551 | NCBI WGS metagenome assembly JACCDZ01 (sample SAMN15323452, study PRJNA562643) | freshwater metagenome | isolation source: river surface water | place: USA:Blue River Watershed | collected 2017-08-18 | reverse complement strand
TAGCAAGGTGGTACCACTCCTTCCCATCCCGAACAGGACAGTGAAACGCCTTAGCGCCGATGATAGTGCGGATTCCCGTGTGAAAGTAGGACATCGTCAGGCTTCTACAGCCCAAAACGCCCCACCAATCGGTGGGGCGTTTTTCTTTGTCTGTTCAAAATGGTGTTCAATGCGTGCTACGCAGTAGACCACTCTATCTTGTTCAATGCCTGGGCCTGTCAAGCCGTAAGCCATGTCTAGCAGCAACACATCCAATCGTCGATTCACCCTCAGTGACTTTGACTTCGACCTGCCTGAAAACCTGATTGCACAGCACCCTGCGGCACAACGCAGCGCTTCTCGCCTGCTGGATGGCTCACAGACCCCACTGGTCGACAGAATTTTTCGCGAGTTACCGGGGTTGCTGAATCCCGGTGACCTGTTGGTCTTCAACGACACCAAAGTGATCAAGGCCAGAATCTATGGTGAAAAGGCATCAGGCGGCAAACTTGAATTGCTGATAGAGCGTGTTCTGCCCAATCATGAGGTGGTTGCACACATGAAGGTCAGCAAGAAACCCTTACCGGGGGCGAAACTCTATATGGCGGGAGGGTCTCGTGGGGGCTTCGAGGCGGTATTGCTGGGGCGTTGGCCTGACGCCAACGGTCATTTGTTCCATTTGCGCTTGAGTGACGAACCTCACAAACTCATGGAAAAGCATGGGCATGTGCCTTTGCCGCCGTACATCACACACGAAGATTCGGAAGAGGATGTGCAGCGTTATCAGACCGTCTTCGCGAAAGCCCCTGGTGCGGTGGCCGCGCCAACTGCTGCTTTGCATTTTGATGAAGCCTTGCTGGCGGAACTCGATGCGCGTGGCGTGCAACGCGCAAGCGTCACACTGCACGTCGGTGCTGGTACGTTTCAACCCGTCAAAACCGAAAACATTGCTGAACACGTCATGCACAGTGAGTGGTATCAGGTGCCTGAGTCCACCCAGCATGCCATTGCTGCGTGCAAGGCCCGTGGTGGCAAAGTTCTCGCGGTGGGGACCACGACGGTGCGCACACTCGAATCCTGGGCCGCATCGGGCCAGGCCAGCGGTGACACACAGATCTTCATCACGCCGGGCTTTGAATTCAAGGTGGTGGATCGGCTGATCACCAACTTTCACCTGCCCAAAAGCACACTGATGATGCTGGTGAGCGCCTTTGCTGGCTACGAGCACATCATGGGCCTGTACCGCCACGCCATTGCGCAGCAGTACCGATTCTTCAGTTATGGCGATGCGATGCTGCTGACACGCACCACGACAGAATCTCAGACCAGCTGAAGTAAAACCCGCCTGACCTGCTCCCTCTAGGCCGTACCAATTGAATGGCACAAAGTCCGTCAACCTCTGGAGAATGACGGACATGAAGAAGACGAGATTCACCGATGAACAGATCATCGGCTTCTTCAAGCAGGCCGAAGCAGGCATGCCCATCAAGGACATTTGCCGCACGGGTGGCATTAGCCAGCCGACCTTTGACAAGTGGCGCTCGCGCTTCGGTGGCATAGCCGCCTCCTACAATCCCAGCCATGCTCCAATTTGACCTGCTCAAGACCGACCCTTCCAGCCACGCCCGACGCGGTGCGCTGACCCTGAACCATGGCGTGGTGCAGACCCCTATCTTCATGCCGGTCGGCACCTATGGCACCGTCAAGGGCGTGATGCCGCGCAGCCTGCACGAGATGGGTGCGCAGATCATCCTGGGCAACACCTTCCACCTGTGGATGCGCCCAGGCCTGGACATCATGAAAGGCTTTGGCGGCCTGCACCAGTTCGAAAAATGGGACAAGCCCATCCTGACCGACTCGGGGGGCTTTCAGGTCTGGTCGCTGGGTGAGATGCGCAAGATCACCGAAGAAGGCGTGCACTTTGCTTCTCCCGTCAACGGCGACAAGCTCTTCATGTCGCCCGAGGTGAGCATGCAGATCCAGACGATTCTGAACTCGGACATCGTGATGCAGCTGGATGAGTGCACGCCTTACGAGACCAAGGGCCATCTGACCACCGAGGCCGAAGCGCGCAAGTCGATGGAGATGAGCCGCCGCTGGGCCGTGCGCAGCAAGAATGAATTCGAGCGCCTACAAAACCCCAACGCCCTGTTCGGCATCGTGCAGGGTGGCATGTTTGAAAACCTGCGTCAGGAATCGCTCGAAGCGCTGGTGGAAATGGACTTTCCCGGCTACGCGGTGGGTGGTGTGAGCGTGGGCGAACCCAAGGAGCAGATGCTGCAGATCATGGCGCACACGCCGCACCGACTGCCCGCGCACAAACCGCGCTACCTGATGGGCGTGGGCACGCCCGAAGACCTGGTGCAAGGCGTGGCCGAAGGCGTGGACATGTTCGATTGCGTGATGCCCACCCGCAACGCACGCAACGGCACGGTGTTCACCCGCTTTGGCGATCTGAAGCTGCGTAACGCCCGCCACAAGAACGACCCGCAACCGCTGGACAGTACCTGTACCTGCTACGCCTGCGCGGGTGCCTCAGGCGTGTCGTGGGACCAAGGCGGCCGTGATGGTTTCAGCCGCGCCTACCTGCACCACCTGGACCGCTGTGGCGAAATGCTTGGCCCCATGTTGACCACCATCCACAACCTGCACTACTACCTGAACCTGATGCGCGAAGTGCGCGAGTCGCTGGACGCGGGTCAGTTCTCGCAGTTCAGGGCGCAGTTCAAGAGCGACCGCGCACGCGGCGTCTGATCAATCGGTGGTGAACACCGTCAGCACCCCGGTGTAGCCGTAGAGCTGGTGCCCGGCGATCTCGCCAGCGGCATAAAACCCCACCAGCGGCACATCGCCCAGCGCGTGGCGGATGATCTGCATCTCGGCGCTCGGGCCGCCAAAATGCCCCCCGCCCCGACCGGTGCAGCTGACATAGATGGCGCCCGCGATGCGCCGCCCCGCGGTCGGGGTGGTTTGCGTCGGCTCAGGGGCCTGCAGCAAAGCGGCCTCAAGTGACAGGCTTTCGGGCTCGAGGGCTTCGCGCAATTCGGCGCAGATGCGCGTCAGATCGGCCCGTGCAGCCTGCGGGTCACGACGGCAGAACACCAGTCCCATGCCGGCCTGCAGATGTTCGGCCAACGCGATGCCCTGGCGCATCGGGTCCAGCCCGACGATGTGGCGCACGCGCACGTCCTGCTGCAAATGACCGGTCCTGTCCACTGCAGGCTGCTGCGGCAGGCTCAGTCCGACCAAGGTTTTGCGCACCACGGCGATGGCCTTTTGTGGCTCGTCAAGGGTGATGTCCAGATCGCGCAGCATCACCTCCAGTGCCGGTTCTCCGTCCAGTTCCAGGGCGACCAGATCGTCCATCCGGGTGATGGTGTGCGGCGCACTCACGGGTTGGCAGCCTTGCGTGAGGCGGGTCATGCAAGCCACTTCAGGGGCAAAGGCCACACCGCTCAAACCACCCACAAAACAGCCACCAGCCGCTGAGCCACGCACGGCAAATTGCGGCGCTTGGCCGCGTGCCGAAGCCAGGCCGCCAAACAGAAACCCGTCGGAGGTGCGTTCAGCCAACTCGGCCATGAGCTCGGCCAGTTCCGGTGTCTGTGGCTCGGCATGGACGAGTGCCGTGCGCGCTTGCCAGCCGCCCGTTGCGGGCACAGGCAGCGGTGCCAGGCCCGAAAACACGCGGTAATGTTCGGCAGGCAGATCGCACAGCAGGATGGCCAGGGCGGGTTCGTCCCAGTATTCCGCCTGGTGGGCGCAGATGCCCACACCCGTGGTGCCCGCCCAGTCGGTCACGCCTGGCAATCCGGCACGCACATGGTCAAGGATCGCCTGCGCTTCGCTGGCGTAGTGGTCGGTGATGTAGAGCAGGCCCAATCGAGGCGCGCTCGCGTAGCCGGGCAGGGCCATTTGCGCGCGCAGCTGGGCGATGGCCAAGCCGGCGGCCATGCGCCACTGCGGGTGCGTGGCATGGCCGCAGGGAAAAAGTTTCATGAACGGGCGGTGCGCGCTTTGGGGGCCGCTGGCTTCTTGCGCGCAGGTTTCTTGGCGGGGGTCTTGGCATTGCCTGCAGCCGCTGTGTCGCTTGCTGCCGAGGACGCCTTGTCTTTCATGGCCTGAGCGGCCACGTCCTGCATCGCCGCCGAAGCGATGTTCTGGAACTGCTGCGTGAGCGAGCCCCACCATTGCATCGGGTCCACGGCGGCACCGTTGGCAGGCTGATCAGCCTTGGGTTTGCTGGCGCGTTTGGCCTTGGGGGCTGCCTTGGCGGCAGGTTCCGGCGCTGGCGCCATTTCGGATTGGGGCGCTGGTTCAGAGGCGGTGGCTGTGGCCGTGGCGTCGGGGGCGCGGGCGGTGAACGCCTTGGCCAGTTCGGTCATGTTGACGTTCATGCCCTGCAGGGTGGTGAGCGTCATTTTCTGCACTTCCAGGGCCTGGATGGTGGCCTTGAGGGCCGTGCCATTTTGCTCCAGCCAGAACTGCACGGCCTTGAGTTCCTGGATGCGCTTGTCGAGTTCTTCCACGCTCAGCGTGGGGGCGACCCAGTTCGACATGCCGGGGATGGCGCTGCCAGAAGTCTGAGACTGACCGGCCGATTTGGCCAGGTTTTGCAGGAAATCAAATCCGGGAACGAATTTGCCGAAACCGAAGGCGGATGCGTCGCTCATGGTGTCTCCTGGGGCAGGGTGTGGGGGCGCGATGTCCGATTAAACCAGACCGGACATCGCGGCAAACTGACAAAGGCCCGGGGTGCTGCCGCTCAGTGTTTGTGGTCACCGTGGCCATGAGAATGGCCTGGCATCTGCCCTTGTGGCATGCCCGTGGTCACCGGCACATTCACCAGCTGCTTGCTTTCGACGCCTTTGGCGTCCTTGAAGGTCAACGTCAGTGCGATGCTGCCGTCTTTGGCCAGAGGCGCCTTCAGGTCCATCAACATGAGGTGGTAGCCACCGGGTTTGAGTTCAACGGGCTGGTTGGCGGGCAGATCCAGCGCAGGCATGGCGCGCATTTTCATGACGCCGCCGTCCATCTTCATTTCGTGGATTTCGGCTACGCCGGCGACCGGCGTGGAGACGGCCACCAGCTTGGCAGACTGTGGCGCCGTGAGTTGCATGAAGGCGCCGGTCGCCTTCTGGCCCTGGACGGTGGCACGGGCCCAGGCGTTGTCGATCTTGACCTGGGCCCAGGCCGAGGTGCTGCCGACGGCGGCCAGCAGCAACAGGGAGCGAAGCAGTGTGTTCATGGAGTGTTCCTTTCAGGGAGGGTTCAGTGATTGTGCGCGCTGATGCCAGCCGGGGGCATCAGCTCCAGTTCGGCGGCGGGCGACTGGAGATCGCCCCATTTTTGTCCTGGTGCCGGAACCTCGGTCCAGTCCAGCCGACCCTGTGGGCACAGCTGGCGTACCGGCCAGTACAACTTGCCAGCTTGCTGAGGCAAGCTGGCGACCAGCACAAACTCGTCGTAATGGCCGTTGGCCAGCATGTCGGCTTGCGTTTTGGCGGTCCAGCGGATGCGGGTGGTGTCTTCTGTCACGCTGCGACCGTGGCTCATGTAGGGCTGAGCCAGTGCTTCACGCACCACCTCCAATGTCCAGCCAGGCTTGGGCATGGGTTTGGCGCCACGCACACCGGCCGGCATATCGACCTCGACCACGCGGGTGGGGGAGGCGCCACAGCCGTGGCTGATCTTGAAAGTGGCCTTATAAACCTGGCCGGCAGTGGCCACCGGGTACTCGAGCGTGACATGGGCTTGGGCCGCCAGGCTCGTCAGCGCGAGCTGGCAGATCAGGGTGGGGATGTGTCGTTTCATGCGTCTCTCTCAGATGCGGGCCTTGAGCTCGGCCGTATAACTGCGTTGGGGATAGGGGTGGAAGTTCCAGTACGTCTGGTGGGTGAGGTTGTCGATGCCAAATGCCGCCGTCCAGCGCGGATCGATCTGCCAGCGGGCGCGCACATCCACCGTGGTGAAAGGGCTCACGCCCATGTAGGCGTGGCTGTTGGTGTCGCTGTTGTTGAGCGTATTGAACTGTTTGCCGCTGTGGCGCACAGCCACTGTGCTGCTCCACTTGGCGTTCCATCGGTACGCGGCCAGCAGCGTGGCCCGCCAGCGCGGGATGTTGGGCTGGCGTTTGCCAAGGGTGTCGCCCGGGGTGGTCACAAAACCTTCGTTTTCACGGATGGTCGAATCCGCATAAGTCACGCTGGCCGACAGGTCCAGACCGGACAACCAGAGGGGGTAGCCGTTGTAGACCGCTTCCAGGCCGCGTGTGACGATGTGCCCCACGTTTTGCACAGGGCTGATGTTGCGGTTGGCTGCACTGTCGAACACGGTTTGCGAATAAATGCCGTCGCGCGTGTCTTCGGCAAACGCTGTGAGGCGCCACTGGTGCCGATCCAGCGTTCTTTCATAGCTCAGCTCTTGCGTCCACGATTTTTCAGGGCGCAGGTTCGGGTCGTTGATGTACTGCGCGTTGGTCGTTGAGGTCGCACCATACAGTTCGTTCACGGTGGGCATGCGCACCGCGCGACCGATGGCGTATTTCAGGAAAGCATCTGCTGACAGTTGCCAGGACAGCGCGCCTTTGGGCGAGAGGAAGTGCTCGTTGCGACCAGGATGGCCGGTGCTGCTGCTGGCCGAGAAACGGGTCAGCCCGTCGCTGGCTTGCCAGTGTTCGGAGCGCAGGCCCAGCACGGCACGCCACAGCGGCGCAAAGCGCCAGGTGTCCTGCGCGTAGAAACTTTGCAGCTGTGTGCGGCCCCCCACCTCGCTGGCCAGCGTGCTTGCGCCATCGCCTGGCCAGTTCCCCGCGATGTTGGACGTCTGGTAGCGCAGTCGGTAGTGGTCTTGCTGGGCGCCGAAGTCCACCACATGCTCGCCCTTGGGGCCGTCGGGCCGCCAGGTGCCTCGCAGGGCCAAGTTGTGCCAGCCGGTGCCCGAGCCGTCGGCGATCGTGCCGGAGCCGCCTGTTGCAGCGGCTGGCAGCGGGTTGCTGCCGCTGTTGCTGCGCTTTTCGTCTGTGCCGTAGTCGTAGCGGCTGGCCGCCACTTCCCAGTCGAAGCTGCCTTGCGTGCGGCTTTTGATCGAGAGGCCGTGCAGGGTGTGCTGCAGATTTTCCTGGGTGAGCGGGAAAGTGCCACCGTTCAAGGTGTAACGCTGGCCGTCGATGCTGACGTTGCCGCTGTAGACCGGCTGGCCCTGGGCGTCGCGCAGGTAGGTGGTGGAGCGCCCTTGCGACGTGTTTTGCCACGACGCCAGCGTGTAAGTGGCGCGCAGGGTGGGGCTCAGGTCGTAGGCCAGTTTGGCTTTGAAGTGGTCCTGCACCGTGTGGTACTGCGTGCCGGTGCCCAGCAGCAGCCAGTCCTGGCCCAGTTTGTTCTGGCCGGAGATGGCGCCCGTCACCGCCATGTCACCGGTGTTGGCCGCAGTGGTGCTGCGCAGCGCATTGGCAAAAGTCAGGGGCTGGCTTTGGCTGTCACTGTGATGGAAGTCCAGCCGCCAGGCCCAGTCGCCGGCGCGGCTGCCCAGCGAGGCGCTGGTCTGCCAGCTGCCGTAGCTCGCATGGGTGTTGTAGAGGTCAAAGGGCTGGTGCGTGTAACCGAGCTTCACCGAGCCCTCGAACCTGTCGGGCATGCGGGTGGTGTAGTCCACCACCGCGCCGACCGAATTGCCCGGGTAGGCGGCCGAGAAGGGGCCGTACATCACGTCCACGCGCTCGATTTCGTCGGGTGTGACCATGCCCCAGCGCGGCGGAAAGCCCAGACCGCTGACGCCATTGCCCAGGAAGTTGGACAGCAGGATGCCATCCGCATACACCGCCGAGCGCGCGCTGTTGCCCGTGCCCGAGGCGCGGCTGGAGAGGATGGCATGGTTGTAGTCGCCGATGTAGCGCTTGCGCACCAACAGGCTGGGCAGGTACTTGAGGGCGTCTTCGCTGTCGCTGGCGTTGACCTGTTCTTCAATCTGTCGGGCCGACAGTCCTTCCATCGTGGCTGGAATCTGTGCGGGCCATGATGTCGGGTTGCTCGCCGTGATGGTCACGACGCCAGCGTCCTTCTGGGGCTCGGCGAACGCGCCGGGGCTGATGGCCAGCAAAGGGCCAAAGGGTCCGACCCAGGCCATCGCCAGGGCAGGGGAATGCTTGCGCATGGGAAATCCTGAACTGAATGCAAACGACACGCGCCAGCCGCGCAGGGCATGGCGCAGACGCAGGAGAGCGGATTCAGTTCAGGACAGGCGGGCCGCGTGGCGGCAGGGGGGCGCCGGTCAGGCCGGCAATGTGTGCAGCCGGCAGGGTCTGCAGTGCATGGGCCAGTGCGCTGGGCGGCTCGACAGCGCGCGCCTCTGGCGAAGGTGGGGTGATCATGGGCGCGCACAAGGGGCAATCCATGCTGGCCGAGGGCTGGGTGGATTTGCCGTCCTCGCCGTCCATGACCATTTTCATGCCACCCATGGTGCTACACACCATCTGGCCCGCCACCGGCTTGACCATGGGCGAAGCCACGGCTGCACCGATGAACAAGGCAAACCACACCAGCACGAGGCGGGTGAGCCAGCGGGCGTTGCGAAGGGTCTGCAGGGGGGACATGGCCTTGATTATCTCATCCGGGCTTTACCGCACCAGGCTCACGGCCTTGATCTGCGCCCACACGTGCATGCCCACTCGCAGCTGCAGCTGGTCGGCGGCGCGCGCGGTCAGGCGGGCCAGCACATGCGTGCCGCTGGCGTCCAGCCGCACCAGCACCTGATGTCCGACAGGCGGTGCAATCTGCGACACCACGCAGGGCAGGTGGTTCTGGATGCTGGTGTGCTGCGCCCGTTCGAGCGTGATGCTGACGTCGCGCGCCAGGATACGCACACGCAGGGGGATGCCTTCGGACTCGCCGGTGTTCGCCACCCAGAGTTCGCCGCCGGGCAGGGACAGCCGGCACAGGCCCCAGGCCGGGTCGCAGCCGGCCACGGTGCCGGTGACCAGCGCGCCCACATCGTCTCCCAGGTGCACGGGCAGTTCGACGGACGAGAGCACCTGTGCCACTGGCCCGCTGGCGCGGACCTGTCCTTGATCGAGCACCACCAGCGTATCGGCCAGGTGTGCCACTTCTTCGGCCGAGTGTGTCACATAGAGCATCGGCACCTGCAGGTGCCGGCGCAGGGCCTCAAGCCAGGGCAACACTTCTCGTTTGCGCGGGCTGTCGAGCGAGGCCAGCGGTTCATCCAGCAGCAGCAGGTGCGGCTGTACGGCCAGAGCGCGGGCAATGGCCACGCGCTGGCGCTCGCCGCCCGACAGCGTGGCGGGGTGGCGGGTCAGCAGTTGGCCAATGCCCAGCACCTCGATGGCCTGCTGCAGCGCCTGCTGCGCGCCGGCCTGTTCGTGGTGGGGCAGGCGTTGCAGTCCGTAGTGCAGATTGCCCCGCACGCTCAGGTGGTCGAACAGGCTGGCTTCCTGAAACACCATGCCCAGCCGGCGTTGCCACAACGGGGTGAAGGTACCGGTCGCATCGTCCTGCCAGACGGTGTCTGCGACCTGAACCCGGCCCCGCCCGCGTTCCAGTCCGGCCACGCAGCGCAGCAGGCTGGTCTTGCCCGAACCCGAGGCCCCCCACAGCACGGTGATGCCCTGCGCGGGCAGGTCCAGCGTGGCCTGCAAGGCAAAAGCCGGTCGCTGCAGCAGCAGGTCGATGTGCAGGGCAGTGCTCATCGGGCCCTCCGCTGGCTGCGCTGGCGAATCAAGGCCAGGCCCATCAGCACGGCAAAGGCGAACACCACCATGCCGCCTGCCAGCAGGTGGGCCTGCGCGTATTCCATGGCCTCGACATGGCCGTAGATCAGGGTGGACAGCACGCGGGTCTGGCCCGGGATGTTGCCGCCCACCATCAACACCACGCCGAATTCACCCAGCGTGTGGGCAAAGCTGAGCACGGCGGCGGTCAGCAGGGCATGGCGCGCCTGTGGCAACGCGACCGTGAAAAAGGCGTCCAGCGGTCGTGCGCCCAGCGTCATGGCCACTTCCATGGGGCGCGGGCCCATCTCGGCAAAGGCCGCTTGCAGGGGCTGTACCGCAAACGGCAATGAGTAGACGATCGAGCCGATCACCAGTCCGGTGAAGGTGAAGGACAGCGTGCCCCAGCCCAGCCACTGCGTGAACTGGCCGAGCGGGCCGTGCGGGCCCATGAGCACCAGCATGTAAAAGCCGAGCACCGAAGGCGGCAGCACCAGCGGCAACGTCACCAGTGCGCCCACGGGCTCGCGCCAGCGCGAAGGCGTGCGCGCCAGCCACCAGGCCAGCGGTGCGCCCATCACGAGCAGCAGCAGGGTGGTGACGCCGGCCAGCTGCAGCGTCAGTGCGATGGCGGGCCAGGCGCTGGCCAGAAAGTCGGGGCTCAAAAGAATGTCGGTCAAGGCGGTGCGGTGTTCAGAACTCGTAGCCGTAGGCGCGCATCACCTGACGGGCCGCGTCACCGCGCAAGTATTGCAGAAGCGCTTTGGCTGCGGCGTTGTCCTCCCCCGCCTTGAGCAGCGCGGCCTCCTGCCGGATGGGCTCGTACAACGTTGCTGGAACCACCCAGGCCGAGCCAGCGGTGATGCGTCCGCCCTCCATGATCTGCGACAGGGCCACAAAACCCAGCGCGGCGTTGTCCGTCTTGACGAACTGGAAAGTCTGGCCGATGTTCTCGCCGACCACGAACTGGGGGCGCAGCTTGTCCAGCAGCCCCAGTTTGTCCAGTGCTTGCAGGGCCGCTGCGCCATAGGGCGCGAGTCGGGGATCGGCCACGGCGAGCTTGCCGGGCAATGGCGCCCGCAACACCTGACCCTTGTCGTCCACCAGGCCGGGGCGGCGGCTCCATAGCGCCAGCTGGCCCGTCGCGTAGGTGAAGGTGCTGCCCGGCACCGCCAGGCCGTCCTTGAGCAAGCGCGCCGGTGTTTCGTCGTCGGCGGCCAGCAGCACGGCAAACGGCGCACCGTTGCGGATCTGCGCATAGAACTTGCCTGTGGCACCGAACGAGAGCACCGCTGTGTGTCCTGTGGCTTTTTCAAAGGCCGCGGCGATTTTCTGCATCGGTGCGCTGAAGTTGGCGGCCACCGCCACCTGCACGGTCCCGGCGTGCGCCAACGCGCAAAGCAGCCCGCAGACGCCGGCCAGAAGCTGCTTGCTGAAAAGGAAAAGTGCGCTTGTCTTCATCGGTGCCAGGCAGTGTAGCGGTTGAGGCGCAGGCAAGCCCCCGTCAAATGGGTGACCGGCCGGTGCGGCCGCATCCCTTAGGCTGCAGGCTTTCATCAGCATCACGGAGACCCCCATGCTCACCCTTTGCGGATTTGCGGCCAGCAACTACTACAACAAAGTCAAGTTCGCGTTGCTCGAAAAAGGCGTGCCCTTTCAGGAAGAGACCGCCTGGGTTGGCCAGACCGATGCCGATTGCACCCCGCTGGGCAAAGTGCCTTACATCAAGACCGAGCAGGGGCCGTTGTGCGAGTCGGCGGTGATCATGGAATACATCGAGCAGAAGTACCCGCAGATCCCGCTGCTGCCGGCCGATCCGTATGCGGCAGCCAAGGTGCGCGAGCTGGTCACTTTCCTGGAGTTGCATCTGGAGCTGGTGGCGCGCAACCTTTATCCGCAGGCGTTCTTTGGCGGCAAGGTGAGCGACAGCGCCAAGGAAAAGACCGCTGCCCAGCTCGAAAAGAACGTGAAGGCTTTTGCTTCGCTGGCCAAGTTCAGCCCTTTTGTGGCCGGAGACACCTTGACGTTGGCCGATTGCGCCGCGGTGGTGCATTTGCCCCTCGTGTCAGGTGCCACCAAAATCGTTTACGGGCGTGATTTTCTGGCGGACCTGCCGGTGCGCGACTACCTCAAGCGCATGGGGGAAAGGCCCGCACTCGCGCAGGTCAATGCCGACCGCAAGACCAACACCGAACTGATGCTCTCTCGCCTCAAAGCCAAAGGCTGACAGTCGAGTCTTCAAAGATTGACGGATGTCAATGTGAGGGCTGTTCATGGCTTCTAACATGAAGCCATGAACACACTCCAAGCCCAATACAAGGACCGGTTGCTGCAGGAGCGCCAGCAACTCCTGCAACGCATCGCTGCCCAGCGCGGCGGTCAGGTCTCGCGCGTCGACATGGCCTCCGAGCATGACCTGCGGGCCATGGAATCGCACGCGCGCACCATCACCGAAATGAGCGAAGAGTTCGCCATGAACGAGCACGAGACGGCCGAGCTGACCGCCATCGATGCAGCGCTCGAACGCATTGCGCAAGGGCTGTATGGCCAGTGCCAGGATTGTGGTGTGGTCATCCCCGAAGCCCGTCTGAACGCCTATCCGATGGCGTTGCGCTGCGTCAATTGCCAAAGCGCCGTCGAAAAATCCCACTGAGTCACAAGGAGAAACTGCATGAGCACATTCCACGCCGTCGTCTGGATGGACCACAACGAAGCCCACGTCCTGATGTTTGACCGCGAGCATGTTGAAAGCCAGCGCGTCAAATCGCGCAGCCACCACAAGCACCAGGGCAAGGCCGGTGATGCTGCCGCTTTCTTTGCCGATGTGGCCAAGGCCCTGAATGGCACGCGCGAAGTCCTGCTGACCGGTCCCGGCGCCGCCCGCAACGAATTCCGCGATTGGTGCGCCAGCCACGCCAAGGCCACGGCCGGCGTGATCGTTGACAGCATCGCCACCGACCACCCGACCGATAACCAGCTGGTGGCCTTGGCCAAGCAGTATTTCAAGAAGTTCGACGCCATGGCTGCTGACCCGGCGCAGGTCTGAGTCAGCGATTGCCTTCCTGTCATTCCCGGGCCGAACCCGGGAATCCATCGCGTCACAGCACGGGTCCTCGGGTCAAGCCCGAGGACGACACGGGAACCCCGACAGGCTGCTATGCTGCAAAGCATGCGCAGCCTGTTTCATTTTGCTTTCAACGTCACCGACCTGAACGAGGCCCGTCGCTTCTATGGCGATGTGTTGGGATGTCGCGAAGGGCGCTCCACCGACACCTGGGTGGACTTTGACTTCTTTGGTCACCAGATCTCATTGCATCTGGGCGAGCCGCTCAAGACCGCGCCCACCGGCCATGTGGGCGAGCACCTGGTGCCCATGCCGCACTTCGGCCTGATTCTGCAACGCGCCGACTGGCAGGCCATGGCCGACCGCCTCACGGCAGCCAGGATCGAATTTGTGATCCAGCCGCACCTGCGTTTTGCCGGGCAGCCAGGCGAGCAGTGGACCATGTTCTTTCTGGACCCCTTCGGCAACCCGATCGAGGTCAAGGGTTTCGAGTCCCTGGAGACGGTGTACGCCAGCTGACGGCGGCATGGATGCCCGATCCAGTCGGGCATGACCAGTCAAATCTCACCCCCAGCTTGAATGCAATGTGGATCCTCGGGCTCGGCCCGAGGATCCGCATTCACCCCGTCCAACCCACGATCTGCTGGTCGATGGCGCCAAACAGGCTCTGGCCGTTCTTGTCCTTCATCTCGATGCGGATGGTGTCACCGAATTTCATGAAGCCTGTGCTGGGCTTGCCGTCCAGAATGGTTTCGATGGCGCGCTTTTCGGCGATGCAGCTGTAGCCCTTGGGCCAGTCTTTCTTGCCGTTTTCTTCCACGCCACGATTGCTCACGGTGCCACTGCCCACGATGGAGCCGGCGCGCACATTGCGTGTCTTGCAGATGTGGGCGATCAGCTGGCCGAAGTGGAAGGTCATGTCCGGGCCGGCCTCGCACATGCCGACCTTGCGGCCGTTCCAGGTGGACTGCAGCGTCAGGTGCACGCGTCCACCCTGCCAGGCGTCGCCCAGCTCGTCGGGTGTGATGGCCACAGGGCTGAAAGCGGTGGCGGGCTTGCTCTGGAAGAAGCCAAAGCCCTTGGCCAGTTCGTCAGGGATCAGATTGCGCAGGCTCACGTCGTTGGCCAGCATCAGCAGGCGGATGCCTTCGAGGGCCACGTCGGGCGTGGCGCGCATGGGCACGTCACCGGTGATGACGGCGATCTCGGCTTCAAAGTCGATGCCATGCGCTTCGTCGACACACACCACGTCATCGCAGGGTCCGATGAAATCGTCGCTGCCGCCCTGGTACATCAGCGGGTCGGTGTAGAAGGTTTTGGGCACTTCGCTGTTGCGGGCGGCGCGCACCAGTTCGACGTGGTTGATGTAGGCCGAGCCGTCGGCCCACTGGTAGGCGCGCGGCAGCGGGGCCATGCACATCTTCGGGTCGAAGGGGAAAGCGTGGCGGGCTTTGCCGCTGTTGAGCGTCTGGTACAGGTCTTCGAGTTGCGGCGCGATGAAATTCCAGTCGTCCAACGCCTGCTGCAGTTTGCCGGCGATGCCGGTCGCATAATGGGCAGTGCTCAGGTCGCGCGACACCACCACCAGCTGGCCGTCGCGGGAACCGTCTTTGTACGTCGCAAGTTTCATGGTCTTTCCAGTGCCTTGTGCGTCGCCCGGCAGATCAGCACTGGCCGAGCAAATTACGAATTGGTAAACTCGTTTAACTAAACGAAACAATATTCTAGACCACAGCATGGCAGCTCAACAGAAACCTTCTGGCGAAGTCACGGGCGGTGACAAGGAACGCGCCGGCATCCAGTCGGTGGAAGTGGGCTTTGCCCTGCTCGATGTGCTGGCGCAGGCCCCCGGGCCGCTGATGCTGCGCGACCTGGCGGCACAAGCCGACATGAGCGCGGCCAAGGCGCACCGTTATCTGGTGAGCTTTCAGCGTCTGGGTCTGGTGGTGCAGGACGGCGCCACCACACGCTACGAACTCGGCCCCACCACCCTGCGTTTGGGCCTGGCCACGCTGTCCCGGCTGGACGCCGTCAAGATGGCGCGCGAGCGTCTGCCCGCCCTGGGTGAGCAAACCGGCCAGACGCTGGCGCTGGCGGTCTGGGGCAACCATGGCCCGACCCTGGTGCATTGGCTGGAGTCACCGCTGGCGGTCCCGGTCAACCTGCGTCTGGGCGATGTGATGCCGATGCTGTCGTCGGCCACAGGACGCTGCTTTGCGGCTTTTCTGGGCCACGGCGTGGGCTCGGACCAGGCCCGTGTGCTGATCGAGCGCGAAATGGCGCAGGCGCGCGAACTCGGGCGCAAGGACATGCCCACCAACGCCAGAGAGCTGCAGGCCATGGTTCGCGAAACGCGCGAGCAGGGGCTTGGGCGTGTGAAGAACGTGCTGTTGCCCGGCATTGCAGGCTTTTGTGCCCCGGTGTTCGACGCCGATGGACACCTGGCGTTGGGGGTGGTGTCCTTGGGCTCGTCGGCCTCTTTCAATACCGAGTGGACCGGGCCGGTGGCTTCGGCCATGCGCCGCATGGCCCGCCAGCTGTCGGCGGATCTGGGCTGGGCTGGCAGCTGAGGCCCGATCGAATGCCGTCAGCCGAACGTTCGTCTGAAGGGCCTTCGCGCAGGGCGCTGTGGGTCCTGGCGTGTCTTGTGCTGCTGGTGCACGCCCTGCTGTTGCTGGGCGTAACGAATCCGCTGCAAGTGCACACGGCGGCTGCGCCACAGACACCCGTTGTGCAGGTGCGGGTGGTGCCTGCGGCACCAGTGGTTCGCCCGGCGCCTCGCCCGGTGGTGCCGCGTGCGGCTCCTGCGCCCGCCGTGCCGCCAGTGTCCATCCCCGAGTCTCCTGAACAGTCGCCTGCAGAGCCCGATGGCGTGGCAGAAGCCCAGACACCGCTGGCCCAGGCTTCCGAGGCGTCGTCTACCGCTGTGGCCGAGTCGTTGTCCGCATCCGCGCCGGCGTCCGTGCCTGCAGTGGAGGCCGGGACGACCTTGCCGCTGATTTCGCTCGGCGCCTTGCCGCCGTCCCGGGTGCTCAGTTACCAGCTCACCGGCATGGACAAGGGCCTGACCTACCATGCCAGCGGTGAGCTGCGCTGGCAGCACAACGACACGGCATATGAACTGACACTGTCGGTGCGTGCGTTCTTGATCGGCAGCCGGCAGTGGCGCAGTGTCGGGCAGATCGACGCCACCGGTCTGGCGCCGCGCCGTTTTTCGGACAGCTGGCGCCACGAGCGGGCTGCCCATTTCGATCGGGAGCAGCAGCGCGTGGTGTTCAGCAGCAACAGCACGCCAGCCCCCCTGCAGCCCGGCGCGCAGGACCAGGTCAGCCTGTATGTGCAGCTGGCTGCGGCCATGGCTGGCGAGCCCGAACGCTTTACGCCGGGCACGCGCCTGCAGGTGCAGACGGCCACGGTGCGCGACGCCGTGCCGTGGTCATTGGTCTTGCAGGACACCGAGCGCATGACCCTTGATGGCCAGAGCCTGCAGGTCTCCCGGTGGGTCTGCCAGCCCCGCAACCAGTACGAAGCCCGGGTCGAGTTCTGGGCGGCGGCCGAGCAGTCCTGGCTGCCGGTGCGCATCCGCATCACACAGGCCAGCGGCAGCTACATTGATCTGCTCTGGCGTGGCACGGAACCACTGCCCGCCTTGCCTGTTGGCACAGATACAACGGGTCGCCACAGGGCCTCTTGAAAAAGGGCATACTGCAAACACATGGTGTCACTGTGTGGGAGGAATTGAAATCATGAACCTGTTGTACGAATCGGATGATTTCGCGGTGATGCACCTGCTGGCCAATGAGGCTGGTGAGGGTGAGGGCAAGCCGGCACGCCCTGTGCTGGAGCGCCACGGTTTCGAAATCGTGGACAAGCGCTCAGGCAAAGAGGTGTACCTGGACGGCGCCTGGGCCGAACTGTTCCAGCAGCAACTGCAGGCCTGGCAGCAACACAGCCCGACCCAGGAAGAAGTTGAAGACACGCTGGAGAGCTACACCGGACTGGCCCAGCAGCCTGTGGTCGTGCACTGATCGAATCTCATTGCCTGGTGTTCCTGCTGTCATTGCACGGCTTGACTGGCGAATCCATAGGCCCTCGGGCCAAGTCCAAGGAAGACACAGTCAGGCCTTGGGTTGGCCTGTCAGGCCAGGTGGCCTTTTCTTTCCAGCCAGTCAAACATCGGTGCCACCAGCACCAGAACGGCCACCAGACGACAGACCTGGAACGCCGTGACCACCGGCACCCCCAGCTGCAGCACTTTGGCCGTGATCGCCATTTCGGCGATGCCCCCTGGCGAGGTGCCCAGAATCAAGGTGGCCGGATGCTGCCCCACCAGCACGGCCATGGCCCATCCGAACAGGGCTGAAATCAGCAGCATGGCGGCCGTGCCCATGGCCACTGACGTCAGCCAGCGTGGCGCCGTGTGCAGGAACTCTTTTCGGAAACGAACCCCCAGGCTTACCCCAATCAAGAGCTGCGCCGCATTGCTCAGCGGCGTCGGAATGGCGGACCAGAAAATGCCCGACAGGCTCAGCAGCATGCTGGCGGTCAGTGCGCCCATGAACCAGGGGTTCGCGCGCCGCAGCCGGATCATGAGCAAAGCACCGACCAGACTGACACCTCCCAGCCACAGCAGGCCTGGCCACTGCGCCTCGCGGCTGACGCTGCGCAGGCTGGGGTCGACCTGCAGCCCCCAGTGGCTTTGTGCCCATTGCATGGCAAAGGGCACCGAGATCACCACCATCACCAGCCGCAGGCTGTGGGCGGCTGCCACCAGATCGGTGCGCGCGCCTTTGCGTTCGGACAGCAGCGTCATTTCGGACGCGCCACCGATCGCCCCCGCAAAGTAGCTGGTGGCTCGCAGCCGGTGTGCACCCAGGTGACCCAGGTCTGTCGTGTGGCGACGCTGCAGCCACAAGCCAAAGCCCCAGCCCAGACCGAGGGCCCAGACGATGCCCAGCGCAATCGCCCACCACAGGTTCAGCACCAGCGTGCCCACCTGCGGGGTGAAGTACAGCCCGAGTGCCGCGCCAATGATCCATTGGCCCAGATTGCGCAGACGGCCCGAGCTGCGGGTGGGTAACCCCGCCATGGAAGCGAATGCCGTGAAGAGCAAGGGGCCGAGCATCCAGGGGATGGGGGTCTGAAGCCAGACGCACAGCTCGGCACCCAGCAGGGCGCCCAGCAGCGTCAGGCCGGTGCGCGACAGGGAAGGCAGGTTCATTTGGACAAAAAATTCGCCCGGGATGAACCCGGGCGATGCAAATGGCAGTGCAGCGTTCAGGCCTGTCGGCGGATGCTGTCGGCCAGTGTCTGCACCATCTGATCGATCTGCGCGTTGTCCACGATGTAGGGCGGACAGATCACGATGTTGTCACCCGCCGCGCGCAGCCAGACGCCGCGGTGGAAGCAGTCGAGCATGATGTCGTAGGCGCGCTTGCCTGGGCCTGCTGCGGCCGGGGCCAGCTCGACCGCACCGGCCAGGCCCAGCGTGCGGATGCCCACCACATTGGGCAGGCCCTTGAGGGCGCTGTGCATCGCGTCACCCAGCACGCGGCCTTGTGTGCCGGCGCGGGCGAACAGGTCTTCGTCCTTCATCAGCTGCAGCGTGGCCACGGCGGCGGCACAGGCCACCGGATGGCCCGAGTAGGTGTAGCCGTGGAAGAACTCGATGACGTGTTCGGGGCCGCCGGCGTTCATCATGGCGTCGTAGATGAAGTCGCGGCAGATCACGCCACCCAGCGGGATCACGCCATTGGTCACCGCCTTGGCGAAGTTGAGCATGTCGGGCACCACGCCATAAAAATCGGCGCCAAAGTTCACACCCAGACGGCCAAAGCCGGTGATGACTTCGTCAAAAATCAGCAGGATGCCGTGCTTGTCGCAGATCTGGCGCAGGCGCTGCAGATAGCCCTTGGGCGGGATGTACCAGCCCGCGCTGCCGGCGACCGGCTCGACGATGATGGCGGCCACATTGCTGGGGTCGTGCAGGGCGAGGATGCGGGTCTCCAGCTCGACCAGCGGGTCCTCGGTCCACACAGGTTCCTCGTGGTGGATGTAGGCGTGGTTGACCGGGTCATGGATGAAGCGCATGTGGTCGACCCGCGGCAGCAGCTGCGCGCCATAGACCTTGCGGTTGGCCGGCAGACCGCCCACGCTCATGCCGCCGAAGTTGACGCCGTGGTAACCCTTTTCGCGGCCGATGAAGACATGGCGGTGGCCTTCGCCGCGGGCGCGGTGGTAGGCCAGCGCCACCTTGAGCGCGGTGTCGGCGGCTTCCGACCCAGAGTTGCAGAACAGCACCTTGTTGAGGTCGCCTGGGGCCATGTCGGCAATCATTTGCGCTGCGCGAAACGCCTGGTCGTTGCTGGCCTGAAAGGCCGTGGCGTAGTCCAGCGTGTCCAGCTGTTTCTTGATGGCCTCGTTGATCGGCTTGCGGTTGTGGCCTGCGCCCACACACCACAGGCTGGAAATGCCGTCGATCACCTTACGGCCATCGTGCGTGGTGAAGTGCATGCCATCGGCAGCCACGAACACCCGCGGGTCTTTCTTGAAATGGCGGTTGGGTGTGAAAGGCAACCACTGGTTGTCCATCGGAAGGTCATTGAGGTTCATGGTGTCGGTTCCCCTTTTGTCCAGGCTGCAGTTTAAGGGGCGATGCGGTTTGGGCAGGTTTGCCTGTGCGACAGCGGCGCGCGGCCATGAAAAAGGCCGCCCGAAGGCGGCCCGTTCAGAGGCACAAAGGCATCAATCGGCGTATTTGCCGGCAGCGTCCACGGCGACCTTGATCTTCTGCATTTCAGCGGCCACGAACTTCTTGTGTTCTTCTGGCTCGACACGCTTGTCATTGACGATCAGGGCGCCCAGACCTTCCTGCTTCTTGATGAACTCGGGATCCTTGAGCGCTTTCTTCAGTCCATCGTTGAGGGTCTTGAGGACATCGGCCGGCGTGCCTTTCGGTGCGTACAGACCGTGCCAGATGGTCAGGTTGAAGTTTTTCAGGCCCATTTCCTGCAAAGAGGGGTAGTGCTTGAGCACGGGGTGATTGCTCAGGGGCTTGGCGGTGGTGACGGCGAACGCCTTCACGCGGCCAGACTCGATCTGGCTGGTGGTGTTGGTGGTCTGGTCACACATCACATCGACCTGGCCACCCATGATGGCGGTCATGGCGGGGGCGGTGCCACCGAACGGAATCGTGGTCATGGCATCTTTGGTCTGCAGAGTGGATTGCCACAGCAGGCCGCAGATGTGAGAGGCCGAGCCCAGGCCTGCGTGGGCGATGTTGAGCTTGCCGGCATTGGCGCGGATGTAGTTTTCGAAGTCGCGGTATGTGTTGGCCGGCAACTGGGGCTTGCCGATCAGTGTCATCGGCACTTCGTTGATCATGCCCAGGTACTCGAAGTCTTCAAGTGCCTTGTAATTGAGTTTGCGGTACAGGGCCGGCGTGGCGGCCATGCCAATGTGCCAGACCATCAGGGTGTGGCCATCGGGAGCGGCTTTGGCCACTTTGGTGGCCGCAATGGTGCCGCCTGCACCGGCGGTGTTCTCCACGACAAAATTGCCTCCGGGAACGTGCTTGCGCATGGCTTCGGCCAAGTCTCGGGCGACGCGGTCGGTGGGGCCGCCAGCAGCAAAGGGCACCACAAAGGTCACGGGCTTGGATCCTGGGAAATTCTGGGCTTGTGCACCCGAGGTCGCAGCCAGGGCCAAGGCGGTCAGGGCAATCCAATTTTTCATCTTCACACTCCTACACAAATGACAAAAAAGCAGTTTATAGCGTTTTGTCAATTGTGAAATCGCGGTAAGTACCTAGCGGAAAGCCCTGACCAATCCCTTCGCTGGCAAGGGCCATTCCGGACGGTGTGCCAGAGAGTGGCTCACTTGTAGCTGCGGGCGTCTTCGATCACCTTGCCGTCGTTGGGCAGGCTGCCGGGGGCCACGCACTGTACGTCGCCGCGCAGTTTGGTGACGTCGCGCACCGCCTCGGCCACCTTGAGCTGCAGCGCTTCAGAGGGCGTGGTGGTTTCGATCTGAAGGGCCATCTGGTCGTTGGCCATCTCACCGGTCACGACCAGGCGGGCCTTGCTGACTGCGGGGAAGCGCTTGACGATCTCGGCGATCTGGCCCGGGTGCACGAACATGCCGCGCACCTTGGTGGTCTGGTCGGCCCGGCCCATCCAGCCCTTGATGCGGGTGTTGGTGCGGCCGGTGGGGCAGGCGCCGGGGAGAACGGCCGACAAATCACCCGTGCCAAAGCGGATCAGCGGGTAGTCCGGGTTGAGCACTGTCACCACCACCTCGCCGACTTCACCCTCAAGCACCGGGTCGCCGGTGCCAGGGCGCACGATCTCGACGATCACGCCTTCGTCCAGCACCAGGCCTTCGCGGGCCGAGGTTTCGTAGGCGATCAGGCCCACATCGGCCGTGGCATAGCACTGGTAGGCCGCCACACCCTGCGCGGTGAACCAGTCGCGCAGCGACGGCGGGCAGGCTTCGCCCGAGACCAGCGCCTTGGTGATAGACAGTTTCTGGCCAGCTTCGGCTGCCTTCTCGATCAGGATCTTGAGAAAGCTCGGTGTGCCGGCGTAGCCCACCGGGCGCAGGTCGGCCACGGCGGCGAGCTGCTGCTCGGTGTTGCCCACCCCGCCAGGAATCACGGTGCAGCCCAGCGCGTGCGCGCCGCTTTCCATGATCCAGGCGCCGGGCGTGAGGTGGTAAGAGAAACAGTTGTGTACCAGATCGCCCGCCTCGAAGCCGGCGGCGGCCATGGCGCGGGCGGCACGCCAGTAGTCGGTGGCGGCGCCTTCGGGTTCGTAGATGGGGCCGGGCGACTGGTAAACACGGCGTGCACCGCGGGTGCGGACCAGACCTTTCCAGCCGATGGTGGCAAAGCCCCCGAAAGGATCGGTGGCGCGCTGGGCCTGTTGGCGTGCCAGCAGTTCGTATTTGCGCGTGACCGGCAACTTGGCCAGTGCAGCGCGGCTGGTGATGCCGGCGGCGTCGACCCCTTTCAGGATTTCGGCAAAGGCGGCGCTGTTCTTTTGCGCGTTGGCAATCTGCGCCGGCAGCGCGGCCATCAGGGCGGCTTCGCGTTCCTGCGGGCTGCGGGTTTCAAGGGCGTCGTAGTGCTTCATGGGTGCTTGGCAGATGAGTGTAGGAGCGCGCCCCTGCGCGCGAAAACACGGGTGTCATGGCCTGGCGTTCGCGCGCAGGGGCGCGCTCCTACAAAGACAAAGACCACGGTTGCGCAGGCTCAAGCCAGCCAACGCTTGCGGCGCTTGTAGCTCTTGACGTCCTTGAAGCTCTTACGCTCGCCACCACCTACGCCCAGGTAGAACTCCTTCACGTCTTCGTTGGTGCGCAGGTATTCGGCTTCGCCGTCCATCACGATGCGGCCGCTTTCCATGATGTAGCCGTAGTCGGCGTACTTGAGCGCCATGTTGGTGTTCTGCTCGGCGATCAGGAAGGTGACCTTTTCCTTCTCGTTGAGGTCCTTGACGATGTTGAACACCTCTTCGACGATCTGCGGCGCCAGACCCATCGACGGCTCGTCGAGCAGCACCATGTTGGGGTTGGTCATGAGGGCGCGGCCGATCGCGCACATCTGCTGCTCGCCGCCGGAGGTGTAGGCCGCCTGCGAGGTGCGGCGGGTTTTCAGGCGCGGGAAGTAGGTGTAGACCTTGTCCAGGTTGGCGGCAATTTCACCCTTGTCGGTGCGGGTGTAGCTGCCGGTCATCAGGTTTTCCTCGATCGTCAGGTGGGCAAAGCAGTGACGCCCTTCCATCACCTGCACCACGCCGCGGTTGACCAGGTCTGCCGGCGACAGGTTCTCGATGCGCTCGCCACGCAGCTCGATCGAGCCCTTGGTCACCTCGCCACGCTCGCCCTTGAGCAGGTTGGAAATCGCCCGCAGGGTGGTGGTTTTGCCTGCGCCGTTGCCGCCCAGGATGGCCACGATGCCCTGCTCGGGCACCTGCAGCGACACGCCCTTGAGCACGAGGATCACGTGGTTGTAGATGACCTCGATGCCATTGACGTTCAGAACGATGTTTTTCGTGCTCATGATGGTGTATGTCCTTTTGAACCAACTGAAAGAGCCGCACGCGGGTCTTTCAGTTGGCGGCCCGTGAGGGCCGCTGCCCCTCCCGCTTGGCAGGAGGGGGTGGGGGAGGTGCGATCAGGACTGGCAGTCTGCCGGGGTGCGGCGTGTCAGCTTCTTCTCGGCAGCGTACTTGTCGGCTGCGGCCTTGACCATCGGCTTGATGATCATTTCGTCGGCCTGGTACCAGTCGCTGCTGAATTCCCACTTGCTGCCGTTCCAGGTGTGGATGCGGCCCCAGTTGGCGCCCATGTGGTCCTGGCAGCTGGTGGAGACAGGGCGCATCACGCCCTTGAAGCCCAGCGCGTCAAGCTTGGCCTGGGTCAGGTCCAGGTTTTCCAGGCCCCAGCGTACTTGTTCGCCGGTCATGACCTTGCCTTTGCCGAAACGCTCCTGGGCACGACGCACGCCTTCGACGGCGAACATCGCACTCATGGCGCCGCGCACGTAGAGCACCTGACCCACTTCGTCCTTCGGGCCGGTGCCCTGGCCCTTGCCATGCACTTTTTCGAGGATTTCCTTGACGAAAGCGGCGTTCGGCTCGGCGCCGTGCTGCATGGTGATGGCGTTGTAGCCCTTGGCGCCTTCGCCGACGTCCTTGACATCGGGCTCTGCACCGGCCCACCACACGCCGTAGATCTTGTCACGCGGGTAGCCGGTGGCCTGGGCTTCCTTGATCAGGGTGGAGTTCATCACACCCCAGCCCCAGTTGACCACATAGTCGGGGCGGTCGCGACGGATCTGCAGCCAGGTGGATTTCTGCTCCACGCCGGGGTGGGTCACAGGCAGCAGGCTCAGCTTGAAGCCATGCATGCTGGCGCGTTCCTGCAGGATCGGGATGGCTTCCTTGCCGAAGGGGCTGTCGTGGTAGACCAGCGCGATGTGCTTGCCCTTGAGCTTGTCGGCGCCGCCGAGCTTCTTGGCGATGTCCTGCACGATGATGTCACCGGCCACCCAATAAGTGCCAGCGATAGGGAAGTTCCACTTGAACACGCCGCCGTCCTGCGACTCGCTGCGTCCATAACCTGCGGTGATCAGCGGGATCTTGTCGTTGGGCGCTTTTTCGGTCAGGGCGAAGGTGATGCCGGTCGACAGCGGCTGGAACACGGTGGCGCCCTTGCCTTTGAGGCGTTCGTAGCATTCCACGCCGCGGTCGGTGGCGTAGCCGGTTTCGCACTCTTCAAAGCTGAGTTTGACGCCGTTGATGCCACCACGTGCGTTGACCAGTTTGAGGTAGTCCACGTAACCGTTGGCAAAAGGCACGCCGTTGGGCGCGTAGGCGCCGGTGCGGTAGACCAGGACCGGGAAGAACTGTTCCTTGGCCTGGGCCGTGGCCACAGAGGGCACCAGGGCGCTGGACAGGCCGGCAGCAGCCACCACGGTGGCAAGAGCGAGTTGACGAAGCTTCATGGTTGTCTCCTAGGGTTGGTTTGAAGCACGAGGGAAAATCAATGCGGGAAAGGCCACAGGCGAAGCTTTTGCTTGCCAATCGACCAGAGCTTGGCCAGGCCGTGAGGTTCCACGATCAGGAACCAGACGATCAGGGCACCGAAGATCATGTATTCGGTGTGCGACACAGTGGCCGTGGAAATTTCCGCTCCGAACAGGGCGCCAACGGCAGGCAGGAACTGGTTCAGGAAGATGGGCAGCACCACGATGAAGGCCGCACCAAAGAAACTGCCCATGATCGAGCCCATGCCGCCGATGATCACCATGAACAGCAGCTGGAAGGAGCGGTCGATCGAGAACGCGGCTGGCTCCCACGAGCCCAGGTGCACAAAGCCCCACAGCGCGCCGGCCACGCCGACGATGAAGGAGCTCACGGCAAAGGCGCTGAGCTTGGCGTACATGGGGCGGATGCCGATCACGGCAGCGGCCACATCCATGTCACGAATGGCCATCCATTCGCGACCGATGGCGCTGCGCACCAGGTTCTTGGCCAGCAAGCCGAACACCACCAGAAAGCCCAGGCAAAACAGGTATTTCTCCACTGGGGTATCGATCGTCCAGCCCAGCACGCTGAGGTTGGACACCGAGACCGAGCCCGAGGCGTTGTTGTTGGTGAACCAGCCCACCCGCAGGAAAGCCCAGTCGCAGAAGAACTGCGCCGCCAGCGTGGCCACGGCCAGGTACAGGCCTTTCACGCGCAGGCTGGGAATGCCGAAGAACATGCCCACCAGCGTGGCAAAGAATCCACCAGCCAGAAGCGCCACGATCAGTGGCATGCCATCGATGCGGATGTAGGTGTTGTAGGCCATGTAGGCGCCCACCGCCATGAAGGCGCCCGAGCCCAGCGAGATCTGACCGCAGTAACCCACCAGGATGTTCACTCCCAGAGCGGCCAGCGACAGGATCAGGAAGGGGATCAGGATGGCCCGAAACAGGTATTCGTCCACCAGGAAGGGCACGCCGATCGCGGCAAAGGCGATGATGGCCAGGATGGCCCAGCGGTCCTGCGCAATGGCGAAGATTTGCTGGTCGGCGCGGTAAGAGGTCTTGAACTGACCGTTTTCTCTGTAAAACATGATGTATCCGTTCGTCCTGAGCTTGTCTAAGGGCTTAAACGCGGTCGATGATTTTTTCGCCGAACAGCCCTTGCGGCCTGAACAGCAGGAACACCAGCGCGAGCATGTAGGCAAACCAGATTTCGATGCCGCCGCCCACCAGCGGACCCAGGTACACCTCGGAGAGCTTCTCGCCCACGCCGATGATCAGGCCGCCGATGATGGCGCCGGGCACCGAAGTCAGGCCACCCAGGATGATCACGGGCAGGGCACGCAGGGCCACCGTGGTCAACGAGAACTGCACGCCCAGCTTGGAGCCCCAGATGATGCCGGCCACCAGCGCGGTGATGCCGGCCACGCACCAGACGATGACCCAGATGCGGTTGAGCGGGATGCCGATCGACTGGGCGGCCTGGTGGTCGTCGGCCACCGCGCGCAGGGCGCGACCCGTGCCGGTCTTCTGGAAGAACAGCGACAGCGCGGCCACCAGCACGGCGGCGATCAATGCAGCCACCACGTCTTCCTGGTTGATCAGCACGCCGCCTTCAAAAATGCCATCAAGGACAAAAACCGGATCTTTGGGCATGCCCACATCGATCTTGTAGATGTCGCTGCCAAACAGGGTCTGGCCGAAACCGTCGATGAAGTAGGTGATGCCCAGGGTGGCCATGAGCAGCGTCACGCCTTCCTGGTTGACCAGGTGGCGCAGCACCAGGCGCTCGATCACCCAGGCCAGCAAAAACATGAAGACCACTGACACAGCGAAGGCCAGGATGTTGGAGAGCAGCTTGCTTTCCAGGCCGGTCCAGGCCGGGATCCATTCGGCAAAGCGTGCCATGCACAGTGCCGCCACCAGCACCATCGCGCCCTGCGCGAAGTTGAAGACACCCGAGGCCTTGAAGATCAGCACGAAGCCGAGGGCCACCAGCGAGTACAGCATGCCGGCCATCAGGCCGCCAAACAGGGTTTCCAGAAAGAATGCCATGTTGTTGGTCCTTCTCAGTGCGAGGTGCCCAGGTAGGCCCGGATCACGTCTTCGTTGTTGCGCACTTCATCGGGGGCGCCGTCGCCGATCTTCTTGCCGTAGTCCAGCACCACCACGCGGTCGGAGATGTCCATCACCACGCCCATGTCGTGCTCGATCAGCACGATGGTGGTGCCGAACTCGTCGTTCACATCGAGGATGAAACGGCACATGTCCTGCTTTTCTTCGAGGTTCATGCCGGCCATCGGCTCGTCGAGCAGCAGCACCTGCGGCTCCATCGCCAGGGCCCGGCCAAGGTCGACCCGCTTTTGCAGGCCGTAGGGCAGCTGGCCCACCGGCGTCTTGCGGAAGGCCTGGATCTCGAGGAAGTCGATGATGTGCTCGACCTTCTCGCGGTGGGCTTCCTCTTCACGCTGGGCGGGACCGATGCGCAGCGCCTGCAGCAGCAAGTTGCTTTTGATCTTGAGGTTACGGCCCGACATGATGTTGTCGATCACGCTCATGCCCTTGAACAGCGCCAGGTTCTGGAAGGTGCGGGCGATGCCCATTTCGGCCACCTGGCGGCTGTTCATGTGGTCGAAGGTCTGACCACGGAAAGTGATCGAGCCCTCGGACGGGGTGTAGACCCCGTTGATGCAGTTGAGCATGGAGCTCTTGCCGGCGCCGTTGGGGCCGATGATGGAGCGGATCTCGTGCTCTTTCACATTGAAAGAGATGTCGGTCAGCGCTTTCACGCCCCCGAACCGCAGGCTGATGTTCTTGACGTCCAGGATGACGTCGCCAATGACTTTGCTCATGCTGCCGCCTTCACTGGGGTGAATGTTTTCGCGTCGGAAATTTTGAGGGTGGCGCTCACGCTGCCGCTGCGGCCATCTTCGAACTTGACCAC
>JACCDZ010538018.1_pt1 | contig 27254 bp, 24 predicted proteins | sample 7449551 | NCBI WGS metagenome assembly JACCDZ01 (sample SAMN15323452, study PRJNA562643) | freshwater metagenome | isolation source: river surface water | place: USA:Blue River Watershed | collected 2017-08-18 | reverse complement strand
CAAAGCACCATTAAATGTTTATGATGTCACTCTCGCAGAAGCAATTGATTTAATTAAGAATAAAAAGACAAGACCAACAAAAGGCTTCGCAAAAAAGAAAAGATAGAGATAAAAATAATCGTTGCCCATAGGGTAGCGATTATTTGTTTTCACTCTCAGTAATTGGATGACTCACGGTGGACCCTGCCACATACACTTAAATGTTCAATAAAATTGCGATGAACCCAATACCAGGAGCAATAACCATGCTCCCAAACTCTGGACTGTAGATGAATTGAAGCATATGACCTCCTTCTATTTATAATTCTAGACCTATTTATGAAATGAAAAAGTGCAAAACTTTTTGCACTTTATTGATTGTAAATTAGAGGCTAAAATTTTTGATTGAATACAATTCATCCTCGTCATTTTTATCCTCATTCACTGCTTGATCCTCTGGAAATTCATCCGGCAAACCATCGCTGTTATAATCATCTGTTGGATTTAATTCTGCGCTCTTTTCAGTAGCATTCTCAGTTTCAGATGGAAGTGATTGAACCGAATTTAAATTTTCAGATTGTTGAACATTTTCAGTTGCAGGAATTTCGCCTTGCAAAAATGCTCGTCCATTCAGCACCGCTAATATTCTCTTTAAATCATCATTTGTGTAGAAATCAATTTGAATCTTTCCTCCCTTTTCTTTTGATTCGATTGCAACTCTTGTTCCCAAAACTTGTGAAGCCTCCTCTTCCATTTCAACAATATCTGGATCAAACATTCTTTCAAGTTTTCTAACTTTTTCAAAAGCAATTTTCCTAGAAATTTTTTCTGCGTCGCGGACTGTCATTTTTCTAAGAACGATTTCTCTAAACAAAACCATCTGTTGTTCTGGTCTGTCAGTTAACATCAAAAGTGGTCGCGCGTGACCCTCGGAGATTTTCTTATCACTTAACGCTTGCAAAATTTCTTCTGGAAGTGCGAGCATTCTGATTGTGTTTGAAACATACTCACGGCTTCGTCCAACTTTTTTTGCAATCTCTCCATGTTTGAAACCGAATTGCTCTGCAAGTTGATGAAATGCACGCGCACGATCAATCGGATTCAAATCCTCTCTCTGCAAGTTTTCGATTATGGCAAGTTCAAGTTTTGTCCTCTCGTCATCTTGAGTGGCACGAATAAGCGCGGGAACTTCTCTAAGTCCTGCAAGTTTTGATGCTCGCAACCTTCTCTCTCCTGCAATCAATTCATATTCAGTAGCAAGTCCTCCATCTTCTTTAACAACTTCTTTCCTTGTTACAACTAGCGGTTGCAACACACCATACATTCTGATGGAATCTGATAATTCATTTAACCTTGATTGGTCGAATTCTTTTCTGGGTTGATAAGGGTTTGGCTTGATTTTATCTACTTCGATAAAAAATACTGCGTTATTTTGAAAGGCAGATTTTGGTATTTCTTCATTCATGAGGATATTCTAACATATTTAAAAGATTGATTTAATGTGCAAAAAATATTAAGATGTGAGTCTATAGCTAAATGCCGGAGTGGCGGAATGGTAGACGCGCACGACTCAAAATCGTGTATCGTAAGGTGTGAGGGTTCAAGTCCCTCCTCCGGCACCAAATTGACATCGTAATTACTTTTGTGTAGGTTTATGTTCGCACAAGCACACACCATGAAAACCAGCTTGATTATATTCGTCGGACGCGCCGATCACAGCGGCGCCTTGGTTCGGTTCTTCCCTGAAGACGCAATTACCTATATCAACGACTTCTTCACCGAAGTTGGTCTGGGTACAAAGGTTCGACACGGATCAGCCTTTGAGCTCATCAAGACAGCTGAGAAAGAGCTTGGTGTTACGGAGATCACATCCAAACTCTCGACCACCGAAAGTGACTGGATTGTTAAAAATCGGCAACCTCAAAATGATGGAGGGTCGATCTCACAATCCTCGATCACCCAACCGATTTCGATTCAGGAAAAGGTTCTCGCATGCCACTAGCCCCCAAGGCTAGTTTTTTATTTTCTATTTTGATAAGCTAGCCGAATGAAACAAAAACCCAAAGTAATAGTTGTCTGCGGACCAACAGCCACTGGAAAAAGTGACTTGGGTGTTTTGATTGCTAAAAATTTTAATGGTGAAATTATTTCTGCCGATTCTCGTCAGGTCTATATGGGTCTCGACATTGGATCAGGAAAAATTACAAAAAAGGAAATGAAAGGTGTTCCCCATTACCTGCTCGACATTGAAGATGTTCACAATAAATTTTCAGTTCAAGAATTTTTGGTTACAGGAAAAAATGCAGTGAATAATATTTTGAAAAGAAAAAAAGTGCCAATCATTGTCGGTGGCACAGGATACTATATTGATGCGCTAATTAATAATGTGATTTTTCCAGAAGTTCCGCCAAATGAAAAATTACGAGCGAAACTTGAAAAAAAAGGCTTGCCAGAATTAAATAAAATCTTGGAAAAGCTTGATAAAAATCGCTTTGAACATATCGACAAGAAAAACAGGGTGCGTTTAGTTAGGGCAATTGAAGTTGCAACAGCACTTGGGAAAGTTCCAGAATTAATTACCTCTTCACCTTATGACACACTGTTTATTGGTCTTGATTTAGATACGGAAAAATTACGGGAAAGAATTAATGACAGACTACTCTCAAGAATTGAACAAGGTATGGTTGAGGAAGTTGAAAATTTAATTATTGATGGTATTTCACACAAGAGACTTCTCGAGCTTGGTTTGGAGTATAGATACATTACAGAATATTTGATTAATAAAATATCGATTGATGAAATGGTTGAGATTTTGAAAAATAAAATTTGGCAGTTCGCGAAGAGGCAAAAATTGTGGTTTAGGAGAAATAAAAATATTAATTGGTTTCTTCCGAAGAAAGATAATAAGAAAGTTCTTTCACTGGTCGAGGGGTTTTTGAATTAAGATAAGGCAACACTTCTTAGGTATTCAGAAACAGACGAAAAACCGCTTTCAAGAGCTTTCTTCTCGATTTTGTTTTTTTCAATCGCAGAAAGTCTAAATCTAACAACTTGATCTTGTTTTTTAATATAATCCTTTTCTGCCAAAATTAGATTTGGCAAATTCATGATTAATTTTGGAACATCCTTTTCTAGAAAATCTTGATTAATATTTGCAGACTTAACAACAATCCTGATTGTTCCATCTTTGTTTTTATTCAGAAAATATGAATATTGCTTATTGCCTATCTTAATTTTATGTTTTGTTTTCATAATAATTTTTTTAAAAGTTTAGCGATTGAAGACATGTAGCTACATTTTATCATTTTGTAGCTACATGTCAAAAAGAGAAAGGCGACGTGGAAGGATTCCACGCCGCCGCACACATAGTCGATGCAACAGGTTGCATACTGAATTTTGCGTACCCGCAACAGTACACTTATACCCCAGGTAGGAGGCCGCCAAGCATTACCTAGACAATGTCAGTGTTACCACGATTGACAAGACCGGGAGGCAGGGTTCGAGCCAAAACGAACTTCTGTCTGGTGTAAATATTACGCCTGTAAAATATTTTTGTCAAAATGTAAAAACGTAAATTATATTCTAAAGTTTCAAAATCTAATTATTTCATATTATTGAAAGCTAGAAATTATTTATCAATAATAATTTATTGCATATCCCCTTAGAACAACAATGTTTTAACCTACCAAGATAAGATTGAAGTATCTGATTATATTGATGTGGTGAAATTAATTCTTTTTCTAATTTAGCTTGTGCAATTTTCATTTTGTAAAATATACGTCTTTTAGTTTTAGTTCTAATAACAGAATGGTATGGAAAGTGAACAAATCCTAAAAAATCTATACCTTTGTGCCATTTTACAAAAGATACTTTACCTGGGTGCAAATTTAACTTTAATTCTGTTTTCAAAAAATAGTCAATTTTATTTAGAATATCTTCCAAGTACTGTTTGTTGTTAGACAAAAAAACAAAATCGTCTGCATACCTTATATAATATTTCACACGCAAATTTCTTTTTATAAAATTATCGAAAGGATTCATATATACATTAGAAAACAATTGTGAGGTAAGATTTCCAAGTGGAATTCCTTTACCTGGCTGTGATTGAAAACTTTTAATAACCTGAATTAAAAGTTGAGATACTTTTTTATCTTTTATCTTTTGTAATAATAGTTCAATTAAAATATCATGATCAACTGAATCAAAAAACTTTCTTATATCACACTTGAGTATCCAAACAGTCCTAGTATTTCCACATGATAGTTTCCAAGCAAATTTTCCAAGTCTCTTCCCCGCTTCATATGTACCTTTGTTTTTCCTGGATGAATATGAATCGAAAATAAAACTTTTATCAAAGATTGGTTCAATAATTCTAACAAGAGCGTGATGAAAAACCCTATCAATCACTTTTGCTTTATGAATACTTCTTAATTTTGGGTCTTGAACATAAAATGCGGTATACTTGTCGTGTTTATACTGGTCAGTTTTTAAAAGATAATGAAGATTAAATAATTCTTCTTCAAGAGATACTGCAAAAGAACTCACGTCATTCTTTTTTATTTTATCTCTTTTAAATTCTGACCAAGCAGTAAATAAATTAGAAACTGAAATAACATTATTAAATAAATCATGACCATTAAAGATATCACCCCCCCCCCGCACAATTCTCTAGCAATTCCATTGTTCATAAAGTATACGAATTATATATGATCTTTTATGGTTATAGCAAATTATTTCCAAAAAGAGACAGGTTTACACTAGTCGCAAGAATAGAAAGTAATATTCTAGAACTCTTGGAATTACTTTTATTGGCTCAGACTAAAGAAAAATCAAGTAAAATTTTATTACTCAATAAAGCAGATTTAAAAATAACAACCATAAAATTATTTATACGAATGTCATATGAGATTAAAGCAATTGATCAAAATAAATACATTAAGTTAGAAGAAAAAATTATTGAAATAGGAAAAATGATTGGCGGTTGGATTAAATACACAAAAACTGCTTGATGTATATCAAGCAGTTTTTGAACACTTCGAGAGAAACACACGCCCAGATTGGAATTCGCATTGTCTGGATTCCTCCTGTTGACGTTCACCCCCTTGGAATCGAAATTACCCAAATTCACGAGGTTGCCGTCAGAATCGCGCATTGTTTCTTATATATTTCCATCTATACCACCAAACACTTCGTTTATTTATATAAAGGTTGTATTTGTTTTGTTACTAAAACGCATGCGCTCCGTTGCCATAATGTTCCCGCATTCAGAAATATATAAGCAGTGTAATTGGCGATCATAATCCTTAAATTATGATTCATAAGCCACTTAGCATTTTATCATAAGAAAAGTCCTCTCCCTAGACGGTCGAGGACAATTCAAGTTTTCAATATTCAAATTCCAAGATTTCATCTGCGAGAGAAACACACGCCCAGAAAGGAAGCCGCATAGTCTGGATCCCTCCCGTTGACGAGAACCCCCACGGAATCGAAATCACCCAAAGCCACGAGGTTGCCGCCAGAAGCGCGCAAGGCTGACCATGAATATGTTGACTCTAACGGCTTTAATTTTGTTGTTTTTTCAGTTAATGCAAGTCGATATATAATCTCGGCAGGGGTTTCTCTTGTAAGTCCTGTTATTTTAAGATTTGCCAATTCTTCCGCTGCCTTTTGCCAATCAGAAGAAATTAATCCTTTAATTAGCGTTTTCTTGTCATCAAATTCTTTAATAGCATCTTGATATTCTTGTGGAATATCTCTTAGCGCAACACCTTTAAATACTTCTTTTGTTAGGTATTCAATAAGGGTTTCTGTTTGTTGTATATAATTTTTATTTGTTGAATCTGGTATAATTTCTTTAGAAGTTAATTTCCAGCCAACTGTTGGTGTTTCGTTTGCAAAAGCTTCACCTTTATACCAATCAGTATCGAACAACAACTTACCTCCATCGCTTGTCTTGCCACCTAACATACCTTGTATGCCCATAACAGAAAGAGGTTTTCCGTCTGGAGTATTATCAATATACAAAACTAATTGTTGTCCGAGTTCTTTTGCTCTTTCGATTTCTTCCTGCGAAAAAGGAATTTCAGGAACTTTTTTAACTTCAAAACCGAATGTTTTCTTTATTTCTTCTGGACCAAAAAAGTTTTCTCCTAAAATTCTTTCAGCACTTACCAAATCTATTATGTGTTCTGCGGATCTCGGTGTTTTTGGTGTTGCGAACTGTACACTTGGTTGTGAAGCCACGGTATTTGGATCTTTTCTTCTGGGATCAGCCGTTTGTGGTGTGTGTTCTACTAGGCGAATAAGTTCTTCTAGTTTTGCCTTATCTGTTGAATCAAGAATTTTTCCTGCATAATAATATCGTAGTGCGTCTTGCATTGTTTTTGTAATATCTCCCTGATAGAAATTCAAGATAAAATCTCTTACTCGTCGACGTTCTTCATTATCATCAAATGTAAAAGATTGTGGTTGATCCTTTGCAACCTTTCTTGTGCGAATAAGGTTTTTTGCTTGTTCATGAAACTCATCATATTTTGCAAGTATCATTTCAAGCCCAGGAATTGTAGCGAGTGCCTCCAAAGATAATGCATCTTTTCGGGAAGAAAGAAACATTGTCTCAGGAACAGATGCGCCATCTTCTCTTTTTAATCCAAATAAAGATTGTGTTCTGCCACCCAAAACATTCTTAGGAAGGGTATCTGCTTCTTTTTGATACACCCACCTTCGAAGTTGTGCAGGATCAAGTGGTTCTCGTTGAATAAATTCTCCACCAGGAGGGTTCATCAATCCAACAATATGAGTCTTTGCTTTATCAACACTGAGAATTTCAGAAGCATCTTCTGAAAGAGTCACTTGTCCTCCCCGTTCAAGTGCATCAAGTACTTCGTGAAGACGAATAACAATATTAGGAGAAGCAGAGTTAAACTCATCAAGTACAATAACTTTAATTTTCCCTTCTTCTTGTCGTAATCCTGATGTTACCTTACCGTCCGCAAAAACATATTCAGAATCTCCAAGTTTCTCTCTATGTGCATTTGGAACATATCTTCCCATCAAATCTTCAACATCAGTCGCACCATTGAGGTTAACATAGTGCACTTCATATCCAAGTTCGGCACACATTTTTCGTATTGCAGTTGTCTTTCCAATAGACGTTCCTCCTTCAACCAAAATAGGATCTCCGTTTTTAAAACAAATTGCAACTTTCTTTTGAAGTTCAAGTGTGAATTCATCTTCGATAAAATCGTGATACTTTTCAGGAGAAACTGCGCCAGAAACATCACTTGCCTTAGGAAGTTCTACACCCAAATACGTGATTGCTTCTTCTGTTTTTTCTATCGGTTTTAATCCTTCCATATGTTTATATTATCTGTTTTGTAATGCCAGACACTTTTAATATATCTAGACCAATATTTTGTGATTCTTCTAAAACTTGTTTTGTAACAATAAAAAGTATTGTATTATCTTCGTATTTTGGACAATATGTTTTTTGAACTCCTGATACAGAATCAAAAATATCAATTGCACCCAAAGGATATTGCTTCAAAAAATCATATGCTTCTTTTATATTATCCTCAGTTATTACCATGCAATATTTCCCACCGTTTTGTGCTAATACTGAAAGATCAGAAACTTTATTTGTCTTTTTAAAATCAGAAAATGCGCTTTCTTTTGTAACAAGGAATAATTTTGAATTATCAGAAACAATCAGAAGAGAAGGCTCTCGAAGAGAATGAGAAGTTGTTATAAAATCTTGTAGTTCTGTTTCAATCTGCGTCATTGTATAAATTGTATCATGGTTGTTGTGGGTGTTCAATTACATCTTTTAATAATTTTGCGAGACTTTCTGCCATTTGATCAACATTTACATTTGCGATACTTTGCGGATAAAAACTACTCACATGACCAGTACCAGAACCAATACCTAGTCCAATAAGTCGTTGTGTATGTTTAGCTAGCACTTTTTTAATAATGCTGCCCAAATCAAATTCGGGGCCACTATGTATACTTGATTCTTCAGGCATACCATCAGAAAGAACAACAAGGATTCTCTGATCTACATCTTTTTGTTTTTCAAGTCTGGCTGAAGCCTCTTGCAATGCCCACCCGTCATCATTATATTGCGCACGATCAGAGTTTACTTCATTAAGCATTGTTCCGATTCTTCCTCGGATATCTTCAGATATTTTTTCTCCAAAATTTTGATACTCGTGTATCTTATTATTAAAGCCAAGTATTTCAGTCTTTATTGAAAGTCTATTAAGTACTTCAGCAAGTACAACTATTGCCTTAAATGTTTCCTCTATCTTTGCCCCTTGCATAGAACCTGAAAGGTCAACAAGAAGAGAAATTGCATAATCTTTCTCTTGTGGCAATTCTCTTTTTTGCCACGACCGACTATCAAATACAGAAACACCTTTTGCTTTCTCTTGAATACGTTTTTTTATATCAATTTTCTTTCCAAACTTATATCCTGTTTCCCAATGAGAACTTCGCCGAGCAACAAAAACTTGTCTTAATTCATTTTCAAGACTAGAAATGATTGATATAACACTCTCTAATGCAGAATCATATGGAGTATTGTTTCTTTCTATTGCTCTCTCCGCTTTCTTTTTGTATTCTTCAATAGCATTTTTAAGTTCTTGCATATGTTCTGATGTTGCTTTTTTAGTATCCTGTTCAGATTTGTCTTCCGATTCATCAGATATTGATTCTTGTTCTGATAGTGGTGTCTCGCTTGTTTTTTCTTTATCACGTTCAAATTGTCCCCCAACAGACTCTGCCATTTTTTTACTCATCTCTTTGAGTGCTTTTTCTGCTCGTTCTTCCAATTCTCTTTTCTTTCCATCAGGAAGCATATCTATATACTCTTTTAATTTCGCTTTGAGAGAATCTGGCAACGCATCAATATCAATAGGCACAGAAACACCGTCTTGATTTTCATCCGAATCTGCCTCGTCACCCCTTTTCTCTTTTTTCTTTTTAATTGCCTCATCTATTGCATCTTCTAATGCTTTTAATTCTTCAGGGGAAAGTTTTTCTTTTAAATCTTGTGGTACTCCATTCTTTCCAGAACTTTTCATATCTTTTGCAAGTTCTTCAATTCCTTGAGTTTTTTTGTCTTCCTCTACAAGCTTTTTAAATTCTGGCCATATCTGTTCTAAATTTATGCGATATGATGACTCAGCAAAACGAGATATTTCTTTTTCTCCGTTATCGGCTTGTTCTTTTGAAGGATACACCCACCATGAATCACGAGCTGATTCAAGAGTTGTTAAAACAACAGCTTTAACATCTTCAGGCAAATGATCAGAAATTTCAACAGGTTCGTTTTTTCTATCATAAAACCATTGTCTTATGTACTCTAAACCTGCCTCAATATGTTTTGGAGTATGTCCTAACTTTTCTTTTGCTTCTTTTCGTGCTTTTTCTGCAAGCTCAAAATCATGTTCATATGCAAATTGCATATATTTTTCAAATTTTGGATATGCATCAGCCACGAAATTATTCATTCGGGGATCTTCAATTGCATTCATAAGAAAAGGAAAACCTGTTTGATTCCAGACTTCTTCTGGAATAAATTCGGTTCGAGAAACTCTTCGATGACCACCTTCATGACAAATAACAAAACGTAAATAATCCATTGGCTTTTCCAACAAATCTTTTGGATCGACTTTCACATGATTTTCTTTAAAATTCCAATGCCAACCAGAACCAGGTGTATTTAACAGAACTGGCATTTGAAAATCTCTACCAATAAAATATGCAAGTACCGATAAGATTTCTTGCTTTTTTAAAATTTCTTTTTGTTCTGCAACAGAATACATCTTCAAAACTTCTTCATCAGAAGGATGTTTTGGACGAATTGCTTCGTAATATTGTATTTTAGGTGCATCCCAAGATTCCATGTGCTTGAATTATATCATCACAATAAAATATTATGAAGGTAAAATTAAATTTTATTAGACGTTTAATGCTATTTTTTGTTGGTGGGCGATGAAGGAATCGGTCACTCTCGTGGATTTTTATTTCGTCCTGTGGACTCATAAAAATCTCACTCGCTCGACCCCCACTCGTCGCCACTGATATATTCGCAAGCTCATATATCAGGCTTCGCGGCGACTCGGTTCGATTCCTTCATCTTGCCTCGCAAAATATAAAAAATCGAAAGCATTCGCTTCCGATTTTTATTTTGCGGGCGATGAAGGTCTAGAATGGAACACCCTAGAAAATATGGTTATAAAGTGGAATAGGGTTTTTGAAGGATTTAGAATATTAAATTGTTGTTAAATAAAAGCTTAAATTTAAAGCTTTTATTCCTTTTGGGAATTATATTTAATTACCTAAGAGGTTATAGAACAACGTGATTTTGTTGAAGGCGGTTGACAATTTTATAATTGTTTGTATACTGATAATTAGTTAACAGAACATTTACCTGGATAATCCTTTGGATTGCCCCCAGGACTGCGCAGCCAGTATAGCTGTAAAACCAAACCCAAAACAGGTCATGAAAATCGACTACTGCCGTGGTGATGATGAAGATGCCGATGAAGGCACCCCGGAAAGCGATGACTACAGTGAGGAATCATCTCCTTAAGTAACATCCCATTTCGGCCCCGTACCGTGTTGTGAATCTTTCACAACACGGTACTTTGTTTTTATTATAATATTTTTAGTGAATTAATAATTTCTTTATATCCGATTTCATCAACAATTTCCCAAGCTCTAGCATAATCACTGTTATTTCCCTCTTTTGACTTCTGTTTAACTCTATTTAATCTTTCTATATCATTTAAAATTTCAACATAAAAATAGTTAAGTATTGCAAAAACAGTAACATGATTCATTGTTCTTACTGATTCATCTTTATGGTAACTATATTTTAATACTTTATTATCACTAAATAACATATGTAGTAATTCGTGCATCATAACATCAACAAACTCATCTTCAGTATATCTACTGCGAATTATTAGAGGGGCACTCATGTCTCTTGGTGTAGCTGAAACAATAAAACAATCAATAATATTTCTTTTGAATAATAAACCCGTAATTTCAGTAACAGAGTTAATAAAAATTTCTTCATGCTTAACCCAAGCTTTTTTGAATAATTTAACTTTTTCTAACACTTGTTCTTCTGTTGGAAACTGATATGTAGGATATTTAACCAAAACATGATCCTTGAAAAATGGATCTAATAGATTCGCATATTTAATGTTAATTTGTGGTTTCATTAGGTGTAGTATAATATATTTTAACAAAAGAGAAAAATAAGATCTTAAGACACCAACGGCGGGCGATGAAGGAATCGAATGGAACACCGTTGAAAATATGGTTATAAAGTGGAATAGGGTTTTTGAAGGATTTAGAATATTAAATCATTGTTAAATAAAAGCTTTAAATTTAAGCTTTTATTCCTTTTGATAATTATATTTAATTACCTAAGGGGCTATAGAACAACGTGAATCTAATGAGAGTATTTTCAGTAAAGAGTGGTATTTATTAGATCTAAAAATGACAAAAAATATTATTGCTTAAAATTACTAGCACCAACTATTTCTGCCATTTTTCAATTATTGGTACGAAATTGACATCTTTCCATTGTTTTTTCCATTCATCAAGATATTTTATATCACTTGAAGATGGAGCATCGGTACAAGGGTTAATTTTAACTAAAGAAGGCATGATCACAGAATCTCCAATTAACAACGCCTCGCCTGCTTGTAATATAGGTAAAGATTCTGTAAGTGGCCCTAATGTATCCGGAAGTAGACGACGAACATAATTTTGATCCTCGGGATTTGTTAATCTCATAGATATAAAATTGCTACATTGTGAAAAAATTGTTTCTGATATTTCAGATGGTCTCTGACTGACTATAACCGCAGTAACTCCATATTTTCTCCCCTCTTTTGCTATTCTTTCAATGGCATATCTTGAAGCATTAAATTTTGATGAACCACTCTTTGGGACATATTTATGAGCTTCTTCATAAACAATCAACAGCGGTGTTTCGTTTATTGATTGGGTATGATTTTTTTTATAGATATATGCATAATCAAAAAGGATACGAGAGATTAATGAAACAGTGATACTTAAAACATCAAATGGAACACCGCTTAAATCTATTATTGTTACATTTGCCTCACCTCCTTTCTTATAAGATATAAACTGTTTTAAAACTTCTTCTGGCAGTATAGATTTAACTCTTGATCCAACTAGAAAATCTAAACGTGTATCATTTATTTTATTTTCTAATCTAGTAATAAAATTACTTAGCTTACCAAATAACGGCCCTTGTTTTGGACTAGTAGCTCCTGGTATCATTTCTTCGTTTTTTCCCACTACAACATTCATGACTTCAGAAATATCAAAAAATACAGGTGAGTCATAATGAATCTTTTCCTTAGAGGCAGCTTCTCCTTTAAAGTGATTTCTTTTATTTTCAGTTACTGCTTTCTTTAAAATAGCCACCTGATTGTGGGATTGTTCTTCATTACTTTCAATGAATAAAGCTTCCAATTCTTCCGAACTTAAAAGCCAATATGGAAGAATCAAGTCTTTTACTTCTATAAGATTTGAATTTTTACCAGGGAATGCGGTTTTATACTCAGAATGAATATCAAAGATTACTATGTGTGAATTATTTAAACCTTCATAACCTGTGTTTTTTGAATTTACAGCTTCCTGTAAAATCTTAGCTAGTGCGTGTGACTTTCCAGAACCCGTTGACCCAACAATAGCTATATGCTTATTAAAAAATTTATTTCCATCTACTGGCACAGCAATAGATTCATCTTGAGTCAATTTTGAGAAACAAAACCGATTCTCCTTTTGAACATAGTCATAAATTTTTTGAATATCTTCCTTCTTTGCAGGCTCAACAGTTTTTGGAGGTATGGCAATATTATTACCACCTCTTATAAACTGTCCATCCGAGTTTATAAAACCAAGCGGCACAGCTTCAACTATATAAACCTTATCCCTTTTCCCGTCTTCATCTGGAGGTAATATTTCAATAGAAAAATTTTCAATAATAGCTATTATTGCACAATGTTTGTAATCAAAAATTTTAAGATACGACCCAACAGCTAAAAGTTCACCTTCAATCTTAAAAGACTCAATATCGTTTACTTTTATTTTGACTTTATTTGGAAAAACAGATACCACTTCCGCAATCATTTTTTCTTCTTGCATTTGCATAATTATATTTATGTAATTATATTAATAATATCTTTTGTTTGGGTAATATAAAACTCTTTAAATTCTTTTAGAATGTTTAAACGGTCACCATTATTTGAAGTTAAAAAAACAAAAGACTCATCAATATTTTTTTTCTTAAAAAGAAGCGGTAATCGTTCTAAAGATATTAACTTAAAGCTTTGTTCTGAATTACATGCGTGCAAATCCTTGATAAGATAATCGATTCTAAATTTATCTCCATCAAAATTTGTACCATCACTAAATTTTAATTGACTATCCCATAACTTCCACTTAATCTGCAAATACCTAAACGGATTTACTGAAATCAAACAAATATATGGAGCCGGTGACGCATATTTTCTGTAATATGTATTCTTAATATTATTTATTATCGTTATGATATCTGAATCCTTTACGACTTGATCAATTTCAATTATAAAAAGTCTCTCTTTGCAAGCAAGATTAATCTTTTTAAATGTAAAATACTCTTTCTTTAAGTAAAGAAGGTATTTTGTATTAGTAAGATAACTAGAATATGCAATTTCAAAAATAGTTTTCTTGTTCTTAATCATTAAGTCATGTAATTTATTGAAATTGATAGAACGTAATTTTATATTTTTATTTGTGGCAACATCTATTAGATTTGAACGGAAAATGGCATGATACATGATGGCTTCATCAATATTCTTTAAAGAAAAATCATCCCTTATTTTTAACAGAAGTTTTTTAAAATGTGAATCAAAATTTTCTGAAAATTCTAATGTAAAATTTTTAACAAACGCTTTTTTATCTGCAGTATTAAAATTTTTTTTATCTGAGCCTAAAATAATATCAAGTTCAGGTTCAGTTATTCTTGTAATTCTTGGTTTTTCATCATTAAAATAACAATATAAACAAAATTTACTACTCCTGTTTTTTACAAAATATTCCATTAGCTGGCAAATTGCCGGTCTGATTTTTGAGGGTGAGTATTTTTGACTTTCTTTGTACTTAACTTGTATATAATACTTATCTATGGATAGATCTTGAATGTGCTCAATCTCCACGTTCTTTTGCTTATTGCTTAAGATCTCCAAAATTGATTTATCAAATTGATAAATAAATCCTTTAATAGCATAATATCCTCCGTTTTGACTTTTTTGGCTTTTCATAAGAGTCGCGATGATTATAGCACTTTTAAGGACAAAAAATAGCTACATTTACTAAATAATGACCCTACCCAGTAACTTTTTTATTAAAATATAAGTTGACAACAATAGCAGTAATATTGTCCCCTCCCTTATTCCTTAAAACCTCATCCTTCAACCTCTCAGGAATCTCATCTTCCGGCCCATTACACATTTCAGCAATTCTTTCATTAGAAACATAGTCAAACAAGCCGTCAGTTCCTAAAATAAGATATTTATCCGCTGGCTTAATTTTATATTCTCCTGTGCTCGGTGTGGCAATAATTCCCACTTTTTTATGGAAAGAATCTCCTAAAGACCGTGTCACCTTTAACCCTCTGTATTCAGTAAACACATATGGGCCACGAATGAGTCCGCCGGCAGTAATAACTCTTTCCTGCTCCACAGAATTATTCAGTCTATGTTCTGTAGTTAACTCAACAATATTTTCACCAATAACAATAGCTTTTCCATCTCCAACATTTGCATAATAGATAACACCGTCTTTGACAAAGCAATTAATTGCACATGTACCACCTTTTTCTTGTAGGCAATTATTGGAAATTTGCTCGTACACGCGTATAAATGCATCCGAAGGTTCATTTACTTGAATACATTCTTTAAAGAGTTCTGGGAGCATTTTTGAGGCATATTCAGGTACGCTTGAGCCACCATGTCCATCATACACACCAACAAAAGTATACCCTCGATCAAGAAAGTTTGTATCAAGAGAATAATAATCCTCCATGTGATCGCGTGTATTTTGAAATGAGAGGATATTATTTTTCATTTAACTATTTAGTTTTGATTAGAAAATTATAGAGGAAAAATTATAAGAAGTATACTAACAATTAAAATAAATGAAGCAATTGTTGTTGATATAATTGCAATCATTCTTCCCTTTTCTTCTCCATTTGAAGTTTTTTTAATTGCTTTAATGCCAAAGTATAATGAAGATACTAAAAATATTAACGCAAGAATCGTCGGTATCCAGTACAAAAGGTCCAAAACCGGATACCTCCAATTACTTCCGCTTAACCAATACATGGATGTGTCAAATTTTGATAGCATTTCACTTGATAGATCAACCTTATCGAAAATTCCATAAAGCCCAAATTCGGAAAAGGCAGATAGTAATAAGGCAATTGTTGAATAAATTGACTCTTTGTTCCATTTTTTTAATGACTTCATGTTAATTATTGTTAAATAAACTTTTTAATAAATCTACATACTTTTTTGATTGTTCATCAGACATATATAAGTCTAGTTTATCTTCAGTAAATTGTCTCTCTACAAGATTTTTTATCAAATCTGTATTCAATAGAAAATTTTCATTTCCACTAAGATAAGTTGTTTTAATTGTTCCAATCATAAATATTGCAAAATCCTTTTTATTTAAAGTTTTTTGATTATTTAATATAATTGAACTACAAACCTCTTCTTTGCCACTATTTAAATACAAATCGTAAGTTAAGAAAAATTCCTCCATAAATATATTTGTTGGAAAATATATCTTGACTACTGATATAAATTGATCAATCACACCAAGTAAGATCAATACCTTATCTTCTAAATTATTATTTGATTTTTTGATGCCGTTTAAGACGTCCAATAGGGACATCATCAAAAGCTCTTTTCCAATTAAGTTTTCTAGTTTGAATTTTTTAGGAAATAATCTATACCAAATATTTCCCCTTTCTGGCATCTTATTAAAGGAATAATTTTGCCAAACTTGATTACTTAACCTTGGCTCAAAAGAGATTGCAGTAAGATTTTTAATCAAACTATTTATATTGCATGGTTCCTTATTCATTTTTTAAATTTCGTCGTTTACTACGAATATATTTTACCAATTCAGCGCCACCATATATTGGCAGAACGGTTGGCAATAATCCAATAATACCGATCTCCCTTAATATTTCTGTAACTAATATAGCTGGCAAAAATGCAATAAAGACACACTTAAAATACTCCTTCAGATCAAACGGCTTCTTAATTTGTTTTTTGGTAATATCAATCATATTTATAATTAATATTATTCACACTTACTCATATACTCATCGTAATGTGGCTTTAATTGACTCAACTTTGCGTCTCTCATTCCTTTTACTTTTTCCCAATATATTTCAAACTCTGGTTCAGATAACACTTTCGCATCACCCTCTAAGTTTTCTTTAAGGGCCTCTTCGTAAGTAACACTATTTTGACTCAAGAGTACTTCATATAGTTCCTTTATTGGTTGTTTAGTCGGAAGATACTTACTTCCAATCTTAGACAGCTCTTCGCAGTATAAATCATTTTCTCTTTGCTCATTTTGGGCATCTACTCTGACTTTTTGTTCTTCTATTTGAGACTTTAATTCCTCGTTTTCTCTTTTAATTTTTTCAATATCTGACTCTGTAGTATTTAAAGAATCTTCTAAAACATCCTGTCTTTCTTCAATTACGACTGTTCTACCTGTTAGCGCGTCAATTTGTTGGGCAATAATTTCTATAGCTTCCATTGGTGTTTTCCCTTGAATTAAAGAGTTAGCGAATGATCCACCAAGTGCAATAGTTGGCACACATATCAAAATTACAATTACAGTTGTGGCTATTTTAATTTTTTTCATATTTTCCGTGGGTTTATGAATAATTGACGTACTTCTAGAAAACACAAATGGCCCCACAAGCACGTCGACGCTTTCTTTCGAAAACATCCTGTGTCCTTTCGGGCACAGACCCACGGAAATGAATGACGGTTATGAGGCCGTTTCTATTTCCGTGGGTTTTATGTGACCATATCTTAAAGCCTCAATGCTTTAAGGGTTAGGTTTGTAACTTTTATAAGTTTATCACACTGGTTTCTTTTGTGAATTATAATAAATCATCTTTGACATAAATTTATAAACATGTCCTACTCAAAATTAAAGTGGATACGTGCAATTTACCGCAAATTCAATGTTAAAATTAGCAAAGAACACACCTTTATTCTCCAGGTTTTCTATGGCGGTCACTAAACCTTATGTTTGGTGGTCGTAGGGGCAACTTGGAAGAACAAGACCAATACCCGAATTGGCACTCTAATTAAGACAGCTATGACGGAAGATCTAAGATTGGGGCAAGTGTGTTTTGTGATTGATGGGTTCATGTTTTGCAATTTTACCATTCGTGGTGGCAAAAAAATTGAACCAAAAAAAGCTAGCAAACTAAAGTTCCCGGTCAAAAATAGAAGTTATCTTAAAAAAGAAAATACACCCAACATCTTGAGTGTAGATTCAAATATTAAGAATTAACTTTACCAAACAAGGACGGTTTCTAATTTCACAGTTGGAACCGTCTTTTGTTTTATTAATTGTAGGATGTCATACTAATACCTACAAGTGGATAAGTCAAATTAATCCCACAAATAATATTTATACCTTTGATATTTTGATATAATATACACATTAAGTATATATTATGCCAATTTTAAATGATGAGCAAAGGGACATTGAAATGTATAATTTTCTTCAGTATCTTCAGGAAGAAATTCTTATTAAGGATGACCGGGATAATAAACTGAGAATTCATGAAGAAATAACACACTCACCTTATTTTTCAAATAACACAGAGGTAGTAAAAACGAGACGATACCTGCTTCTAAAGAAACTCGAAAAAATAGGAGCTCTAAATTTTGACATTTTTACTTACAATAGTATGGAGATCATAGGAGATCAACCTGGAAAATTATCTACAGGGACTGGCTATTCAATTAACCTAATAGAACCTAAATTTTCAGAGGTATGCGAAGAATATAATAAAAGAGTTAAATCTGTAGAAAACCAAGAAAGAAAAACTATTATTTTTTCTAAAACAAGAGGTTTATTTATGAAAAATAACCCCGCTTCTATTTACGGAATACGAGGTAAAAGAAAAAAAATACTTGAAATAATTTTGAATAAAGATAATAGAGAGATACGTTTAAGTACGATAGCACGAGAAAATAATCAGACGGAAAAAATAATTGAACAAGAAATTGTTCAAATCAATAAACAATTTTCTGAGAAAGTAATGTGTGCACACAATCTTGAAATAATTGTAAATAATACATCAAGTGGATATTGTATAAACAATAATCAATACCAAATTAAATTAGAAGATTAACTTTTACCCCCTGTTAATATCATTTGAAAAAAGCCTTTTAAATAAGGCTTTTTTGTTTATTTATTTATAAAAAAGTGGGCTAAAAGTTTTATATCTTATGCGCCATAGTGTTCTTATGGGCAGATTTAAAAAAGCCTCTAAAAGTAACTAACAAAATATCCAATAAAAATGAAAAGTATTGAAAGAAGATTTAAAAATATACAAACAAAACACCCGGAAAGTTCTTCATATATTTGTTTTGCCGACTCAATAAACGGACAAAATTTTAGTACAGATCGAATTAAAAGAAATTTCAACAGATTAGTTAGTAAGGATGACTATACTCAAGAGGAAAAAAATAGATTATTAAAAAATTTATATTCCCTAAACAAATCACACATAAACCAAGGAAAATAGTCGCAAAAACACTTAACCATGATAGGAATATCTGAATTTAAAAAAGCATTAGGACAAGAAGTAAAAGAATTATCTGAAGAAGAGATCTTAAAGCTTCGAGAACAACAGGATCAAATGGCTGAGAATATTTTTAATCTATGGTCAAAGAAAAGTGATAGAATAAATACATGAACAATATTCTTAAAACTGAAGATGCTGTTGCCTATCTTAGGGTTAGTTCTAGTAAACAAATGCAACAAGGAGAAAGTATTGAAGATCAAAAGAATACTACTTTCAACATAGCAAAAACTAGAAATTTAAGAATTGTACCCAATGATTTACCCTTTATTGAATCATACTCGGGAAGAAAAAATAACAGGCCAGTTTATGAAGAACTTAAAAAATATATAAAAGAAAATCCTAATGTTAAATACTGTCTAATTAGAGGTATTGATAGATTTACCCGTGGAGGGGCAGTGAACTACGGTACAATGAAAAACGAACTTGAGGGTATGGGGGTTTGGCTAATTGATAGCTATGGAATAATACAACCAAACCAAAACACACTTGCTCATCTTGGGGTTGAATTTCCTTGGAGTATGTATTCTCCAAGCAAAGCCTCAGAGCTTATGGAAGCCCACAGAGGAGAAAGAGAGGTTACAGATATTTTAACTAGAATGATTGGTGCTGAAGTAGTTTTAACAAGAGAAGGCTACCATATTGGTGCCCCTAAAGAAGGTTTTGTTAATGCTAAAATTTTTGTTGATGGAAAGAAGAAAAATATTCAAATACAAGATTCAAATACTTCACATTTTTTCATCAAAATGTTTGAGATGCGCGCAACTGGCGGTTTTACAGACCAAGAGATTGTAGACAAGATAAATACGATTGGCTATAAATCAAAAGTAAGAAATAAGTGGTCACAAAATAAAAGTGGAATCGTTGGAACAACTGGAGGCTTAAAACTGACTGTAAAACATTTTCAGAACATAATATCAAACCCTATTTATTGTGGTGTTAGTAACCATAAATGGTTACTAGGTAAACCGATTAAAGTAAAATATTCCGGATTAATAAGTATTTCAATTTTTAATAAAGCAAATAGGGGCAAACTTTTCATAGAAGAAAATAGTGATGGAAGTATAAAAATACACAAAGACTATAATCCTCATAATCTTAAGAGACTAAAAGATAATCCATTATTTCCATTCAAATCTATTATTATGTGTCCTGAATGTGGGAAGCCTTTTCTGGGAAGTTCTTCTAAGGGAAAATCTGGAAAAAGTTTTCCTGCTTACCATTGTGCAAGAGGTCACAAACAATATGGAGTCAGCAAGGAGGAATTTGAAAAAAGTCTTTCCTATTTTATTAATAACCTTAAGTACAAAGAAGGGTTTTTAAAAAGCTTTGAAACAACCCTTATAAACAAATATAGGGAGAAAGAAAAAGAGCTTGGTGAATTTTCCGTTAAAGCTGGAAATAATGTATCTGATCTGGAAGCACAAAAGTTACAAAAAATAGAAGCTTTTACAAGCACTCAAAATGTTACCATACGAGCTACCCTTGAAAATCAGATTGAAGATCTACAAATACAAATTACTGAAGCTCAAAAACATAGGAATATGTCGGAAATCAAAGAAAATGATATTCATGCTTTTATTAAATATGCAAAATATTTAATGGAACACCCAGAAGAAATGCTATTGAAACAAAAGGATCTTACATTATTAAAGTCTTTATTTGGATTAGTCTTTGACGAACTACCAACTTATACTCAAATAGTTAATGGAACACCAAAATTATCCTTACCCTATATGCTATCTGAAGAATTTTATACTAATAAATCCTTTGTTGCGGGCGATGAAGGAATCGAACCCTCACCAACGGTTTTGGAAACCGTTGTTCTGCCACTAAACTAATCGCCCTTATTACACTTTTATTGCACACAAATTACCTGCATTGCAACTGCGCATCAGTATAGCAAATAATGCCCAAATTGAAAATAAAAAACCGGCACACGGCCGGCCCTTTAATTATTTCTTTACCTCAACAAAAGATACTCTTTTTCTGAGTTTTTTACTGTATTTTTTAAGGTCGATCTTTCTTTCGACTTTCTTTTTGTTTTTTCTTGTGTAATAAACCTCCTTTGTTTGTTTATTAACCAATTTTATTAAGTTATCTTGTGACATATAGGTGCTACTTTAATACATTTTTGACCATAAATCAACCCTTAAAACGTATTGACAAATAGGGCAAATTCGTTATATAATATTAGTCTATGGAAGGAAAAACATCGATTAAAGACTTAGTATTAAAAGTGCTGTTTATTATTGGGATTATTATAATAATCGTGATTTTGGCATTTTCTGTAATCAGGTTCGTCCCAAAGGTGTTTTCATCTTTTGCATCTGTTGCCTCTCTGGTATCTTCCCCGTTCACTTCAGAAATTGAAGTTAAATCTAATTCTTCAGAATTAAACACTAACGATACTTTCGCCCTTACCTGGGAATACAAACCAAAAGAAATTGGTGACTACTATTTCAGATACGATTGTGTCGAGGGTGTTTCAATAAATATAATTTCAAACGAAGGTGTTAAGGGTATGTTGTGCAACACTCAATACAATTTGGGTACTTCAAAAAATGCAAACTTCAAAGTTAACTTAAACAAGAAGAATTCTTTTGTCGATTTTCCTGTAGTAATTGAATACGCATCAAATAGCGGTTCTGATGTTAAAGCATCCGGAAAACTTACCCTAAGCGTCAAGAACGAAGGTGTCGTAACTCCAAACTCACTTTCAAGTGCAACAATAACTAATTCTGAAATTATTAATACAAACCCAACAACTAATCCTGCTCCACAAAATACTAATACAACATACACGAGCAAGGCAGACCTAAGCGTCATGAATGTTTCTTCAAACAATAATCAAGTTTCATTCACCGTGATGAACGTCGGCGGACAAAGTACAGGAATTTGGTATTTTTCATATTTAATTTCTGGAGAAAGTTTAGTTTATTCAAATCCTCAAATGTCACTACGATCTGGTGAAGGTATCAGATACACCCTAACTTTTGATAATGAAAGTGACGAATCAGTCACAGTTATTGTTGATGCGGCGCGAAGCGTTAACGAATCAAATGAATCAAACAATTCATTTACAACAAATTTTGACGGCACAGGAAATGGAAATAGCAATTCTTCATATGATAAAAACGATGATGCAAACCTTGAAATCACTTCACTTGAAGTAGGTAGAATGAACGGAAATTCATTTAGAGAAGATGATGAAATTGATGACAGCGACGAGGCAGCAGTTAGATTTATCGTTAAAAACACTGGCGGAGAAAACACAGGTTCATGGAGATATGAAATAACTAACACACCTTATGATAATGATGACGATTATCGATCAAACAATCAATCGAGTTTGCGCCCAGGTGAATCAAGAGAAATTATAATTTCATTTGATAATATCGATGAAGGAAATTACTCAATCAAGGTTGAAGTTGATTCAGATGATGATGTTGATGAAGAAAGTGAGCGTGATAATACAGAGTCAGAGAAGTTAGAAGTTACTAACTAAGAAATAAAAAACAACCTTTCTGCGTCCTCCGCAACAACAGGACTGGAAAGGTTGTTTTTTATTTCTTAATAACTCCTCACCCTTAGATGTCGAGATCCGCCATCTTGGCATTACTTGTAATAAAGAATTTTCTAGCAGGCACATCTGTACCCATCAACATTTCGAAAACCTTGTCAGCCATCACCGCATCCTCGATGTGAACTTTTCGAAGGATTCTATTTTTAGGATCCATAGTTGTTTCCCACAACTCGCTCGCGTTCATTTCCCCGAGACCTTTATATCTTTGAACTCTCCATTTTGCTGGTGCCCTCAGGTCGCCTTTTTTCTTTGGGTCTTTTTCTTCTGGTTCTTCTTCGACAACTTCTGCCTCGTTGTTTTCATCTTCTTCATCTGCATCATTTGTATTTCCAACTAATTTAATTTTTTCTTCGTCGCTATACAAATAGTGAATTTCTTTTCCTCTTGTTACCTTGTACAAAGGAGATTGCGCAATATAAATAAATCCACCCTCAATAACTGGTTTGAAATATCTAAAGAATAAAGTCAAAAGTAGTGTTCGAATGTGAGCACCGTCCACGTCGGCATCGGTAGCAATAATAACTTTGTGATATCGAAGTTTTGAAATATCAAATGTGTCTCCAATCGCCGCACCAAGTGCCACAACTAAATTCTTTACCTGTTCAGATGCAAGCATCTTATCAAGTCGAGCCCTCTCAACGTTCAAAATTTTTCCTCTAAGTGGCAAGATAGCCTGAGTCTTTCTATCACGACCCATTTTTGCTGTACCTCCAGCGGAATCTCCCTCCACAATGAATAGTTCTGAATCTTCAGCGCTCTTTGACTGACAGTCTGCAAGCTTTCCTGGTAGTGTCATTCCTTCTAGTGCTCCCTTTCTCAAAACAGAGTCTTTGGCTGCCTTAGCGGCCTTTCTAGCCCTCAGGGCAAGCACAACCTTGTTCACCATTGCTTTTCCATCTTCTGGATGCTCTTCTAGGAATTGTGTAAATGCCTCAGAAAAAACAGTTTCAGTTGCACCACGTGCCTCTGTTGAACCAAGCTTTGCCTTTGTCTGACCTTCGAATTGAATTTCTGGCATTTTGACTGAAACCACCGCAGTGATTCCCTCCAATACGTCGTCTCCTGTAAATACACCATCAGCATCCTTTACCAAATTATTATTTTTGGCGTAGTTGTTAATTGTCCTAGTCAGCGCAGTTTTAAAACCAGTTACATGTGTTCCACCTTCTGGGTTAAAAATATTGTTTGCAAAAGCATTCAACCTTGAAGAAATATCATCAATGTATTGCAGCGAAACTTCTACAATCACATTTCCAATTTCCTTTTCAACATAGAAAATATTTGGGTTAATAGTTTTTTGATACTTGTTTATGAACTTAACAAAAGATGCAAGTCCTCCGTCAAAATAAAAAGTCTGAGAAGAAAATTCAATATCCTCGTCAGCTAAATAAGTAACATCATCAAAATCAATTTTTTCAGTTATTTCACGCGCATCAATCACAATCATCTCTAGACCCTTCACCAAATAAGCCTGTTGTCGCATATGAGAAACCACTCGCTTGAAATCATATTCAACTGTTTCAAAAATAGTTGCGTCGGCCTTGAAAGAAACAACTGTTCCATTGAAATCAGTTTTGCCAATTTTCTTTACCGAAGCTTTTGGTTTTCCGATATTGTATTCTTGAAAATAAAGTCCGCCTTCCTTGTGAACATAAACAGTTGTATGATCAGACAAAGCATTCACAACAGACGCACCCACACCGTGGAGTCCTCCAGAAATTTTATAACCGCTGCCTTCACCACCGAATTTTCCTCCGGCGTGCAGTGTTGTCATAATTGTTTCAAGAGCAGACACCTTTGTTTTCTTGTGCATGTCGACAGGAATACCTCTACCGTTGTCTACGACGCGAACATAGCCACCCGGCAAGAGAGCCACCTCGATTCTATTTGCAAAACCACCCATGGCCTCGTCTCGGGAGTTGTCGAAAATTTCTGTAATCAAGTGGTGCAAGCCGTCTGGTCCAGTTGTACCAATATACATTCCGGGTCGTTTTCTAACCGGTTCAAGACCTTCTAAAACTGAGATCTCGTCAGCGCCGTAAGATGTTTTTTTATCTGCCATATCTAACTATTTTATCAAAAAAAGGCATCTTTCACAATGCCTATATTTGGTGTAATTGCCTTGAAAATATGGCAAATTTGCGCCAATACATATTAAAGTGTTGTCTATCCATATAAAGGTCGTTACCTTCGCTAAAACGGCTGTCTGGATCATGAAAATGGAAGCCTGATGGGTCTGTTGGATTTCCCTCGTAGCCAATCAAAACCACCAAATGTCCGTCTTCGTTGTCGCGAAAGGCAGGGTGCATTGAAACAATCACAGGTCTCTTTCGATCAATTTCATGTGTGATTTTTTCAACACCACTCTGCGCAAGTTGCGACTCGAAAGTTCCTGTCTTGAATTTTTTATTAACAAGATCCACATCCACTGCACGAAATTCCTCGGCATAGGAATGCAAACCTTTGTTTCTAAAAATCCTAACAAGACATTCATGTTTCCAACCAATACCATCGGTATAACCGTCTATCAACAGACCCTCATCAATTAGATCTGAAATTTTAGTCTTATCAAGATCATAATAAGCAAGAGCCATGGCCAAGCAAGTAATACCGCAAGCACGGTTGTGCCATTCGCTGGGAATAGTTTCATCGTTTTGAGAAAAGTAAGGAACAAGCAGATTGTTTTGTTTATTCATATCGGTGTTATCTGATTTTCTGATTGTCATTATAAGTTGTTGAAATTAAATTATTTTAAAATAAAGTTAAAATAAAAATGAATTATCTAACTTGCCAATTTTTTGTTTGAATTTGCTCGTTAATTTTTTGCATTACACTATTCACCTCTTCATCAGTCAATGTTTTTTCATATGATTGGAAAACTAATCTGTATGCATATGAAGTTTTTCCTTCCTTTGAGAATTTATCGAAAAGTTTTGGTTCTTTGATCAATAATTCACCCGCGTTATTTTTTATAATCGACAACAGCTCGTCTCCGTTTTCACTATCTGGAATCCAGACTGCGATGTCGCGAGTCATGAATGGATAAATAGAAATCGTTTTGAAATATTCCTTTTGAGTTGTATCAATCATTGGATATGATTCACCAATTTTTGATTTTGCATAAATTTCTTCTAAATCAATTTCAACAAATTCTTGTCCTTCTTTAATGTCTGCATTAATTTCAACACCCAAAACATTTTTCAAAGCCAAAATTGCATCAGAAATTATCTCATGTGATTTTGGTTTTTTAATTCCAGTTTTATTTCTGACACCAATTCCGAGCATTGTCTTTTCGCCTTCTTTAAAGAAAACTTTTCCGATTTCGAAAATCATTACTCTATCAAGTAACAACCACTCGATATTAATCAAATTCTTTTGCAAAGACTCTTCGATGCCAATTTTTAAACTACTTCGCAAGAATGCTTTGTCCTGAGCAATTGGATTTTGTGGTGCAACCTCACCTTCTTTCACGAATGAGTATGTAGAAACTTCTGAAAATCCTTTTTCGATTAATTCTTTTCTGATGACTTTATTAATATAAGTTCCGGCGTGTATGTTTGGTTTAAATTCATTCATAATCACAGCCTGATCAATAATATTTTCATAACCCAAAACTCTGCCGATTTCCTCTGACAAGTCAGTTTGATTTTTCAAATCAATTCTAGTTCTTGGGATTGTAACTGCGATTCTATTTTCGTCAATAAAATATTTTCTATAAGAAACTACTTTTGCAAAGTCTTTATGTCCCGAGATGTCACTCGTTTCTACACCACTAGTATTGTATCTGCTTGAATGCAAAACTTTTCCATCGCCTAAATAAATTCCAACGTGATCTACACCCGCATCAAATTTTGTTCCTGGCAAAAAATTAATTGACTCAGTTCTAACCATACCCTCTCCTGAATTTCCAAAAATTAAATCTCCGGGCAACGCCTCCGATTCAGAAACTTCTGTTCCAAAAAGTAATTGATCGATACTTAATCGTGGAATACTTAATCCAACTTGTGCGTGCAAATATGAAACAAAGGTCGAGCAATCAAAATAATTTGGTGCATCATATGAAATACTAGAACCATATTTATAAGGCACACCGATTAATTTTTTTGCATTCTCAATAATTTTTGCTCGTGGGTTTTCAACGACTTCGTATTCAAAACCAAGTTCGCCCAAAGCAGACAGCATATCCTGTTCCGAATAATTTGTTCCCAAAATTTTATTCACACCTGAGACAGAAAATCCTGTTTTATAATCACCTGAAATTTTTGGATAATAATCCAGAGTTTTATAAATTTTTGTATTTTCATTGCTTGCGTATTTTCTAATCAAGTCAATCGCATAAGCCATCGCTTTGTCTGCAAGCCAAGGTGTAATTTCATTCTCGAATCTCTTTGATGATTCAGTTAAAACATTTAATCTACGACTAACTTTTCTAACGGTTGTTGAATTGAAATTTGCGGATTCCAAAATAATATTTTTTGTATTCAAATCTACCTCCGCCTTTTTTCCTCCTTTCACACCTGCAATTGCCAATGCATCTTTTTCGTCTGCAATTACAAAATGACTTGAATTCAAAACAACTTCTTTGTTATCAAGAGTAGTTAATTGCTCGCCCTCTTTGGCACTTCGCACAAATAGTTTAGAACCAGACAATTTATCTCTATCAAAAGCATGCATTGGTTGCCCAACAGAAAACATTACAACGTTTGTAATATCAACAATATTATTAATTGATTTTTCACCAAT
>JACCDZ011011831.1_pt1 | contig 27256 bp, 27 predicted proteins | sample 7449551 | NCBI WGS metagenome assembly JACCDZ01 (sample SAMN15323452, study PRJNA562643) | freshwater metagenome | isolation source: river surface water | place: USA:Blue River Watershed | collected 2017-08-18 | reverse complement strand
CTAGCTGCGCTAATTTGAGCATTTTTAAGTGCATACTAACGCAGAAATGCTTGAAAAGACGACGCTTTGACAAGGTTTTTTATGTCGAACTCACGTTGTATACTACCCCAAAGAATCTAGGCAATTGTTTTGAACATTGATATATAAATCATCCTTGCCTTAACGAGTAAAAACCGCAACCATATGCAGTATTGCTGCAAGGATAAAAAACGAGGCTAACACATGAAACGTCTACCGATTGGTATTTCAAGTTTTGAAAAAATAAGAAGCGAAGATTATGTTTATATTGATAAGACACAACATGTTTTTAATTTGGTGAACATAGGAGGGTGCCGCTATTTTCTGTCACGTCCGCGCCGATTTGGCAAGTCTCTCTTAATCGATACAATCAAACAGGCATTTGAGGGAAACAAAAAATTATTTAAAGGCTTATACCTTGAGAACCATTGGGATTGGGAAATAAGATACCCCGTTTTGCACTTTACATTCGGGAGTGGAAATGTTAGGAGCCCTGATGCTTTGGATGAGAAAATTGGCAGTTTTTTAGACGACTATTATACGCAGTATCAGCTTGAAAATGTGTATCGTGAAGTGAGTATACGGTTTGAGTATTTGATCAAGCATATAGCGAAAAGCATGGGTCAAGTCGTGATTTTGGTGGATGAATACGACAAACCCATTCTCGATAACATTGATCGCAGTGAGATCGCTTGTGCCATGCGTGAGCGACTTAGAAACTTCTATAGTGTGATTAAAGCTCAAGATGAGCATGTTAAGTTCACCATGCTGACAGGCGTATCCAAATTCAGCAAGGTGAGCCTGTTTAGTGATCTTAATCATCTGGATGATATCACCTTAGATGGGCGTTATGCCGATATTTGTGGTTATAATCAAGCCGAACTGGATGCCTCTTTTAAGGTATATTTAGAGGAGGGTAACGTTGATCACAAATTGTTAAAGTACTGGTATAATGGCTACAATTTTTCTGGTTCTGAGTGCCAAAATGTGTATAACCCATTTGATATTTTACTGTTTATCAACAAAGGATATCATTATCAAAATTACTGGTTTGAAACGGCTACTCCCACTTTTCTCATCAAAATGATTGAAAAGAATTGCTATTTTATCCCTGATTTAGAAGGGATTGTTGTGGGTGAAGATCTGCTAAGAACGTTTGATGTCGATAATATGCCCGTTACAACGCTGCTTTTTCAGACAGGTTATTTAACGGTTAAACAAATGACTGCAGAAGGGCAGCGCGCGACTTATCAATTGGGTTACCCTAATTACGAGGTCAAATACAGTTTAAATGAGAGTCTGGCAAATATTGGGACAACAGCAGATCACAAAAACAGGGTGCTTAATCATCTGACTACGGCACTAGTGAAGGAGGACTTTCAAGGATTAAAAAATATCTTCAGCAGTCACTTTGCGAGTATTCCCAACGATTGGTATCGCAAGAATAAGATTGATCAATATGAAGGCTTTTATGCCAGTATTGTTTATAGTTTTTTTGTTGCATTGGGTTATGAAGTGGTTGCTGAAGACGTGACGAATCAGGGAAAAATTGATTTAACACTCATTATGTCAGATAAGGTGTTGATTATTGAGTTTAAGTTAAAAAAACATGGTGATGCGAAAGCAGCGATTGAGCAAATTAAAGAAAAAAATTATGCTCAGAAGTATAGGAACTCTAATAAGCCAATCTATTTAGTTGGGATAAGTTTTGATCCCAAAGAGCGTAATGTAGTTGATTTGCTTGCTGAGCAGTATTAAGTAGGGAATTAACATGAAAACAAGTCTAATAAAAAACAAAAGTGCCTGGATTGTATTTGCCTATGATGTATGTTCGGCACTGCTTTCGTGGGCTATCGTGCATGCACTTATTTGGGGTAGGATAAGCGGTTTTGCTTTTAGTCAGTTTATCTTTGTGGCGATTGCTTTTACCATATCCACGAAACTATTTAGAACCTACGCCTCGCTATGGAAGACTGTTTCAGCTGAGGATCTAAAAAGGAATATTTACTCGGTTATTCTTGGGGCAGCCGTTTTTTTTGCCTTAGAGTTTATTGCTAATAGAATGGCTTATGTTGCACGTTCTGAGGTTGTTTTCTACCCTGCTGTGACATTGCTCATTACGCTGGCAGGACGATTTTTTTATCGGCAATACTTGCTGGGCTTAAGAAAAAGAAATGCAAAAAAAATGATTATCATTGGAGGTGGTGATGGTGCCAGCCTGTTTTTGCGCGAAAATGATGCCCTAAATAGACCTTATAATATCCTAGGTATATTCGATGATAACAAGGAATTGCAAGGTAAGTTACTTCGCAATAATACGATTGTGGGACCCATTGATTTTTTAGTGAAGGAGAGTTTTTTATCTAAATATCCAGCAGATGAAATCTTAATTGCGATTCCTTCACTGGATAAAATTAAACTGCAAGAGATATATCAGAAAGTGGCGAAACTTGGTCTGCCTATCAAAATACTCCCATCATTAATGGAATTAACGCATGGTGCAAAATTCATGGATCTTAAAGAAGTTAAGATTGAAGATCTTTTGGGGCGTGATCAAGTTATTATCAATTCTGAAAAGTTAGCCAAAGCCTACTTGGAAAAAACCATATTAGTAACGGGAGGTGCTGGATCCATTGGTTCAGAAATATGTCGGCAACTATTAGCAAAATCCCCCCCTAAAGTGTTGATTATTTTAGATCATAGCGAATACAATCTCTATTTGATCGAGAGGGAGCTAAGCTTAATTTCCCATCAGACAAAGCTTAAATTTAGTTTAACCAGTGTTACGGACCAGCGCGGACTATCTCATCTGTTTCAGTCAAATAAGATTGACGTTATTTTTCATGCAGCAGCTTATAAGCATGTGCCATTGCTGGAAGACCAACCCAAAATGGCGATTCAAAACAATATCATTGGAACGAAAAATATGGTTGATTTGAGTTTGCAGCACAAAGTAGAACGGTTCCTTCTGGTTTCAACGGATAAAGCGGTTAATCCTACTAATGTTATGGGAGCAACAAAGCGAATTGCTGAGTTATATGTCAATGCACAAAAAAATGAGCATACTAAGTTTATGGTGACTCGTTTTGGCAATGTTCTGGGATCGGCAGGAAGTGTCGTGCCCCTTTTTAAAGAACAGCTAAAGAAAGGAGGCCCCATTACCGTAACCCACAAGGATATTGAGCGCTATTTTATGACTATTCCTGAAGCCTCTTTGCTGGTTGTTTTATCATGTGCTATTGGCGTAGGGGGTGAAACTTTTGTTCTGGAAATGGGGCAAGCTGTTAAAATAGTTGAGCTTGCTGAGCAGATGATAAAGTTATCAGGTAAAAAGCCGTATGTGGATATTGATATTCAGTTCACAGGCTTAAGACCTGGTGAGAAAATGTACGAAGAACTTTTTTACTCAAAAGAGGAATTAAGAGCTTCGGGATTTGACAAGTTATTAATTGGTCAATCCACACATTTAGAGTGTGAGAAAATGGACGAGGTCCTTAGGGTTCTTTTTGCAGATGAAAATAAAGAAGGTTTAATGAAGGTTATTGAATCTTTGAATAAATGTGAATTAATTGCAACGTAAATTAGTGGATAGTACATTTGCTAAAACAATGAAACTATTCATTGTTTCTTAACGCATTCGCTATTGTCAAAATTCAATCCTTCAAAATCAGCCGAAATTCAGTGCCAGAAAGTCTGCAAAAGGATTTACAATGGGTATAAAATGACTTTTTTAAGATAAACTCCCAAAATCAAACGATCAAAGGAAACTTATATTCATGAAACAAATCGTTTTTGCCTCTAGCAACAAGGGGAAAATCAAAGAAGTCAGTGAGATCCTCGCCCCTCTGGGTTTTGAAGTGATCCCGCAAACTGAATTTAGGGTGCCTGATGCGGATGAAACAGGATTAAGCTTTATTGAAAATGCCATTTTAAAGGCGCGCCACTGTTCGCATTTTACCAAATTACCTGCACTTGCGGACGACTCTGGTTTGTGTGTTGACGCTTTAAATGGAGCTCCTGGCATCTATTCTGCACGCTTCTCGGGTGAGCATGGTAATGATGAATCAAACATAGACAAACTGCTGAATGAAATGCAAGGTATTGCAGAAGCTGAACGTCAGGCGCACTTCCAATGTGTACTTGCTTTGGTCATGCACGAATATGATCCTATGCCCATCATCGCTGAGGGACGAGTCGATGGCAATATTACCCATGAGCGTCAAGGCAAGAATGGCTTTGGCTATAACCCTGTTTTTCTACTGCCCGAATATAATCTGACCATGGCGGAAGTGGATAATAACATTAAGAATACTATCAGCCATAGAGCGCGTGCCTTAGATAAATTAAAAGCGAGGCTTCTTAGTCACCTGTGAAAAATGGACTTTGACAAAATCACTGCCGACTGTTATTTGAATAAGCACAAGGGGGTATGCAATACGCCCCCCACAATACGTTATTATGGACGAAGGTCTTGTCCAATACCGAAAAATGCGTGCACTTAGGAGTGATTTTACACGTCTTTTCCATTAAACTTGGGCTTTGAAAAACAAAACAGTAAGCGATATTCATCATGAACGACGAGCAAGACAAAGATGATCTAACCCCAAAAACAAATGAATCCGCAGCACAACAAGAAACTTTCTTTGAGTTTCCATGCCAATTCCCCATTAAGATTATGGCTAATCCACAAAAAGAGGTGATTGAGTTTGTATTAAACACTTTAGAGAAATATATTGAAAATCCGGAAGCGATCAAATTCACCACCCGTGAAAGCAAAACAGGCAAGTATATTTCGATTACCGCCATCTTTGAGGCAACCAGTAAGGAACAGCTTGATAGTATTTATCAGGCGCTGAGCTCTCATGCAGAAATTCATATGGTTTTATAGCAATGACCATCAAAACGAAATACCTGGGGCTTGCTGAATATAATCAAGTTTATCAGTCAATGGTTGAGTTTACGGATGGGCGAGATGAGCTTACTGGTGATGAAATCTGGCTTGTGGAACATCCTGCTGTTTTCACTCAAGGTCGCCATGGCAAGGCTGAACACATTATCAATCCGCAAGAGGTTCCTGTTGTTCAGAGCGATCGTGGCGGGCAAGTCACTTATCACGGACCAGGGCAGGCGGTTATTTACTTTTTATTTGATTTAAAACGTTTAAATATCGGCATTAAGAACTTTGTTTGCCTAGTAGAAAGAAGTTGTATACGTCTTCTCAAACAATATGACATCGAAAGTCATACCATTGCCAAAGCCCCTGGAATTTATGTTGATCACGCAAAAATTGCTTCGCTGGGTCTTCGTATCAAAAAGGGGCTAACCTATCACGGTATTGCGATCAACACCCGTATGGATCTCACGCCGTTTAGCTATATCAATCCATGTGGTTATCAACATTTGAAGATGACGCAAATACACGCACACAACCCTATGATTGACGTTTATAAAGTCCTAACTGAGTATGCACAAATCATTTGTGAAAACTTAGATAGGCCTATTTTCAGTTAGACCGTTATCCTGATTCTTGTCATAATAAGGCAACCATCGATTAATCAGCATTTTTATGCAATTAAAACCACGTAAATTATTATTAAATACAAAACAGCCTTTTGGGCTATGGTTTTTACTACTAGCCTCACTGCTGTATAGTGTGGGAACCACAGCGATCGCCGTAAACTTCTCTGGCTATCTTCACGGCATTGCTGATGACTCACAAGAGGGTTTAACCACTCAAATTCTTGCAACTAATTTCAATCTGCTTACCAACTTGTTTTTATACAGTGCCGCGGGACTGATTGGCGGTATTTTAGGCTATATGATTGGACATAGACGTTCTGTGACCATCGGGATGCTATACTCTGCTGTTGCTTTAATTCTATTATCGTTTAATAACTTATCGTTAATTGGTTTTGCTGCCTATGTGATTGGTGTTGGACTGGTTATCCCTAATTTATTCACTACCTTGAGTTTTCTCTATACACAAGACGATCCAAGGCGCCACGCAGGATTTACTTTGATGTATATGACAACGGTTTTAGGCGCGGCTTTGTCTTTATCCATTGGTGCTAGCCTAAGCACACTTAGCTACCAGGCATGGTTTATTACAATGGCTATTGTGAGTCTTATCGCGGCACTTGTTTTTCTCTACGCAGGGATTTACTTAAGCCATAATACGGGCTTAATCGATGGCATCGAGCCAAAGTATACCCCATCTACGTATAGCGTGCTATTTGTGCTTATTGTGCTTTCTTCAGTAACTGATTATCTACTGCAATATCAATCCATCCTGCAAATACTCATTCTCACCTTGGGTGTGCTTGCCTTCGTCGTGATGCTGATATACTCCTATTTAGAAAAAGATGAAGCTCAACGTAGGCGTAACCGTGTTCTATTAACCTTGCTGGCTTTGAGCTTTTTTTCCTGGTTTGCCGATAAAAATATCATCACGATTTTTCTGAACTACCTAAACCTGTTTAACCGAAATTATGGCTTCTTTAGTGCTAAAAGCTTATCTGCGGATTTCTTTTTTGAAGCAAATATTGCGTTGGTGCTTATCATCGGTTTGATCTCAGCATTTCTTTGGAATAAGAACAAACACACTCAACACATGAAAAGGCTTATCCGCCTATTCAGTCTTGCTATTTTGCTCACCTCGATCTCTTGTGCTCTTCTGTTTTTTAGCTTCTTGACGCAATCCTTAAGTCATTTTGCCACGACGGGGAATTATTTACTGATCATCACCTTAACGCTTAACTCCATTGCCAAAGTTCTGCTATTGCCGCTTTATTACGCCATTGTTGGTAAGCTGTCACCCCGAAAATATGAATCGATCGTGATGGGATTTTTCTTCATCATCAATGCCGCCATTGGGGTGATCGTTTTTTCTTTAAATGCCAAAATATTGCGTCCACAAGCACTTATTGATACCTATAGCTCCCTATCATATCTCTACGGCTGCTTACTTATTCTTGGATTAGGATGCGCTTTGATTGCTTACTTGCTGGCGAAATTCATGCGTTACAATAAAAAAAGTGACCAAATTTAAGTCATTAACTATTGTTTTTTAAGCGCTGTTCCCATCACCGTCTTGTCATATTGTTGTGCAGACACTCCTCGCATAATCTTGTCCAAAAGCTCTTCAGAGAACCCGGGCAATATAATTCAAATGAAAAAATCATCGTGTACAGAGAATGGTAATACTTAATGCTTACCTTTTTGCAAATTCACCCACTCGGCAATCGCATAAATCGGGGTGCCTAAGAAAAACAAAATCATGCCATAGTAGACAACTTCTTGCCCAGAGCCGAGTATTGTCCAGAATGAATACGCACAAGCTAAAACGGCAATGATAATACCCGCCTGCCAGAATGGGCTGTTTTTATCCTGCTGCTTGATGACGAGAATACATGAGATTGTTGTATAAAAATAGGGAATAAGGGCTGCCAGTACTGCCATGAGAATAATCAGTTCAAACTGCGCAACGAGATCTCGTGAGGTTGTCAATAATAATAGAATTGTCATGAGCACAGCTCCCAGAATGAGTCCAAACACAGGGGAGCCAAGCTTGTTCTCCTGGGCAAAAATTTTTGGGAAAAGCTGGGTCTCTGCCATCGCTTTTGAAACCGCAGCACTAACCATAACCCAACCATTTAGCGTTCCAAGACAAGCAATTACCGCCGCAACAGCAATGATAATTGCCCCATTCTTGCCAATCATTTCCTGCGCTGCCAGAGCAAATGGGGCGTTGGAGTTTTCTAAGCTTGCTGCTGGAAGCATGCCCATAATCACTGCTGAGCTTGCAATATAAATAAAGGCTGCAATTAAAGTTCCCGTTAAGGTTGCAAGCGGAATGGTTTTTTGCGGATTTTTGACCTTGCTGACGGAAACCGTTGCGGCTTCAAGACCTATGAATGCCCATAATGTTAAAGAAGCGGCTGCACTAAGTGCATGCAGATTGGATGATCCAGAATGGTTAAAATCAAGATAATATTGTGGCTCTATGTACCATATTCCTGCAACGATGATAAACAGAAGAGGAATGCTCTTTCCGATCATGGACAACATCTGTAACCAGCCAACACTTCGGACTCCGAGCATATTGAAGAAGGTTAATAGCCAGATAATGCCAATGGCAGCGATTGAAGTGAGGGTTTTATCTTCCAGAATCGGGAAGAAAAAGCTTAAATAGCCAACCATTGCCAAGGCAATGGCGCAATTTCCGACCCAAAGTGAAACCCAATAACCAAAACCGCTTTGGAAGCCCATAAACTTACCCATGCCCACTCGAACATAGATATAAGGACCACCATCCATTTTGGGCACAAGACGAGTGAAATGACTAAACACTAGCGCCAGAAGGATCGACCCTATTGCCGTAAAAATCCACGCCAAAATACTGATGGAGCCAAATTTTGCCAAACCTGAAGGCAATAAAAAGATTCCTGATCCCACCATATTTCCAGACACCAGTGCAACGAGCATCCAGAAGCTCATATATTTTTTTTCCTGCATAACCTTTCAACTTCCCAATGATATTGTGGGCTTGTGCAAATAATTCGCCCAAGCGTGTCGGTGTGAGTCATCAGTGTCACACTGCAATTCACACTTAGTAATGGGCGGGGAACCCTGTCAAAATCACCAAGCATAAAAAAGGGCGTACTTTCAAAAAGTACACCCCTTAAATTCACTCAGTAACAGCTATCACTAGGCAGCTAAGGCTTGTTTGGCTTTTTCAACTAATTGCGCAAACGCATCTTTGTTGAATACCGCTAACTCAGCCAATACTTTACGATCAAGCTCAATGTTTGCTTTCTTTAAGCCATTGATAAATTGGCTGTAGCTTAAATCATGCTGACGTGCGGCTGCATTAATACGCACAATCCAAAGCGCTCTGAATTGTCTTTTTCTTTGCTTGCGATCACGATAAGCATACTGCCCCGCTTTGATCACGGCCTGTTTAGCTACGCGATATACACGCGAGCGCGCACCATAATAACCTTTGGCCTGGTTTAAAATCTTTTTATGACGACGGCGTGCTTGCACACCTCTTTTTACTCTAGGCATAATCTACTCCACTTTAAAAAATTATTAACACTTTATGCGTACGGCATTTGCTGAAGCAAACTTGGCACGTCTACTTTGGCGACTTGAGACATCCCACGCAAGTGGCGCTTACGCTTGGTTGTCATCTTCGTGTTAATGTGAGCACGGTTAGCTGAGCGATGTTTGAAACCACCCTTACCCGTTCTTTTAAAGCGCTTAGCAGCACCTCGGTTTGTTTTTATTTTTGGCATAATATACTCCGCATTTTACCATTTTTATGACACGACCAAGCTTGCACTTGTCACGTGCTATTTTTTCTTAGGTCCTAAAACCATAACCATCTGGCGACCTTCGATTTTCGGTCGGTGCTCAACCACGCCGTAAGACTCCAGATCCGCTTCCAATCGCTTCAGCATTTCGACGCCTAGCTCCTGGTGCGCCATCTCGCGCCCTCTAAAACGAACGGTGATCTTGACTTTATCGCCACCTTCAAGAAACTTTATCAGGTTGCGTAGTTTTACCTGATAGTCCCCAACATCAGTACCAGGTCGAATTTTAATTTCTTTAACCTGCATCTGCTTTTGCTTTTTTTTCGCAGCGGCTTTTTTCTTGCCTTGTTCAAACAAGAATTTACCATAATCCATGATACGGCACACAGGAGGGGCTGCTTGTGAAGCAATCTCAACCAGATCCATGCCATGTTCTTCTGCTTTTGCTAGTGCCTCTCTAGTGGAAACGACACCAATCTGCTCTCCTTCAGGTCCGACCAGACGAACCTCTTTCGCCTTAATACTCTCGTTAATTGGCGTTTTTTGGTCTGCTTTGTTAATAACTCAAACTCCTAATTTAGGTTCACTCGACCTTTTTCTCAATTTCTGCCAACAAAAGTTCAGTAAGCGCATCAATATTTAACGCGCCTAGATCGGTACCATCTTGCTTTCTGACGGTGATTTGACCTAAAGACTGCTCTTTTTCTCCAGCAATTACGATAAATGGCACTCTGGACAAAGTGTGCTCGCGGATTTTAAACCCAATTTTTTCATTTCTCAAGTCAATTTGTGTGCGAACACCAAGTTTTCTTAAGTTTCGTTCAACTTCTTGCAAATACTGATCCTGTTTATTGCTGATCCCTGTCAGCACAACTTGCACAGGAGCAAGCCATACAGGTAACTTCCCCGCATAATGCTCAATCAAGATGCCAATAAAACGCTCAAGAGATCCACATATCGCTCGATGCAACATCACGGGATGCTTTTTGCTTGCATCTTCATCAACATACTCAGCATTTAAACGAACTGGCATAGAAAAATCTAGCTGTACTGAACCTGTTGTCCATGAACGACTCAAACAGTCTTTGATCTCAAATTCAATTTTAGGTCCATAAAATGCACCTTCCCCAGGCATAACCTTCCAATCAAGTCCTTTGGCATCAAGCGCGTCAGCAAGGGCTTTTTCTGCCTTTTCCCAAACTTCATCGGCACCAATTCTTTTTTCAGGACGCGTGGACAGTTTAACAGCAATATCAGTTAAGCCAAATCTGGTATAGACTTCAAAAAGCATGTCAATAAAGTGCATGACTTCGGACTGGATTTGCGATTCCATACAAAAGATGTGAGCATCGTCTTGAACGAAGTTCCTTGTGCGCATAATGCCATGCAATGCTCCAGATGCCTCGTTTCGGTGACAAGAACCAAATTCGGCAAGTCTAAGTGGTAGATTGCGATAGCTGGTAATCCCTTGCCTATAGATCTGCACATGACATGGACAATTCATTGGTTTTATCGCATATTGGCGATTGTCCACCTCTAAACTATACATGTCTTCATGAAATTTCTCCCAATGCCCTGACTTTTCCCATAAACTGCGATCAACAATTTGCGGAGTTTTAACCTCTTGGTACCCATATTTAACAAACATAGAACGCATGTACTGTTCAACGGTCTGCCAAATCACCCATCCTTTAGGATGCCAAAATACCATTCCAGGGGCTTCTTCCTGCAAATGAAATAGATCCATCGTCTTGCCAATCTTGCGATGATCCCGTTTTTCTGCTTCTTCCAGGCGTGTTAAATAGTCTTTAAGTTGTTTTTTATCTGCCCAGCAAGTTCCATAAATACGTGTCAACATCTCATTTTTTGAATCACCGCGCCAATAGGCGCCAGCAACACGCATAAGCTTAAATGCTCTAAGGTGCGAGGTGTTTGGCACATGGGGTCCGCGACATAAATCCGTAAAATCTCCTTGGCTATAAAGACTTAGGGTATCACTCTCTGGTAAATCTTTAATGATTTCAGCCTTATAGTTCTCACCGATCGCCTCAAAATAAGTGATTGCATCGACACGAGATTTCACTGAGCGCTCAACCGGCTGAGCTAAATTAGCAAGTTCATACATACGCGCTTCAATTTTCTCTAAATCTTCAGGCGTGAACGCGCGCTCATATGAGAAATCATAAAAAAACCCATCTTCAATCACGGGACCAATAGTAACTTGCGCCTTTGGATAAAGCTGTTTTACCGCTTGCGCTAGTAAATGCGCGCAAGAGTGACGTAAAATTTCCAGACCTTTCGTATCTTTTGCCGTAATCAGGGTTAGGGTTGTATCGTCATTAATAACAAAACTTGTATCGACGTCCATTCCATTGACCACCCCTGCCAAGGTTGCTTTTGCTAACCCTGCACCAATATCAAGCGCAACGTTATAAACAGACACAGGTTTATCAAACCCGCGCTTCGACCCATCTGGCAATGTAATTACAGGCATTTTTTACTCCATTTTTGTTGTACGTGGTTTTTGGGCTTGCTTTCTTTACAGAAGCATATGTCAGGCTAGCGCAATATTCTCAAGGATTACTATCTTTACTGTCAAGCATTGTGATTGACGAAGCTTAAGAAAATAATAGAGAACGGAAGCTATTTGGGATGATTCAACAAGGACTGCGTGAAGACATTCCGCAAGACTGGTATGTCAAAACGGTAATCTACTCCCTTAGCAAACAAGGGTATCGAACAAGCGCCAAGTTGATGCTTAAAGAGCTCAACGAGTAAAAAAGATTGTGTAAGCAAAATTAAATATTTGCACAAACTCGCTTTAGATTTGTTTTTAGAATTCATCAAAAGCACCAATCAAGGTAGTACCGTCATGTTTGTCGGTATTATTCTAACATTAATTATTTGAGGGTATTTTTGAGGGTATTCAACATTTTTGTTTGCCTTTGAAACGTACCTGTATCTATTGATTCTAAAAGGTTCTGATGGGGAGAATATCTTTGACTATGGCGGAGAGAGGGGGATTCGAACCCCCGATGGAGTTTTTGGTCCCCATACTCCCTTAGCAGGGGAGCGCCTTCAGCCTCTCGGCCATCTCTCCGCGATACCGCAACAATTTATCGACTTAGCCTTTTGATGTCAAGCGCTTCATTACCATATTTTTCAGGGCAAGCGTGCCTTATTCCGTATCGCCCAGTGAGTGCTCACCTTTTATGCGCACAAAGATTTCTTCTCGATGCACGGAGACATCTTTTGGGGCATTAATGCCTAGTCGAACCTGATTGCCTTTGACCCCTAAAACAGTCACTGTTACTTCATCCCCAATCATAACAGTCTCACCAATTTTTCTTGTTAAAATTAACATCTTAAAGTTACTCCTTAATTATGTCGCTTTATCTTCGAAAGCTGCCTACATTTATATCAACTCCCCACATGGAACGGACATCCCAGACCTAAAATGCTTTTAGTCCTTGTCAGAAAGTATAGATGCAAAATATTCATCTGCATCAGAACGGCGTAATTCTATATAAAATAATAATTTTTACTAGTTTTTTATGCACCAAATCTCTGTGTACGAAGAAAAATAATGCTTCAAGCGGCAGTTAGTTTGCAATTTTTTCTTCGTGTACAGCGGCACCAAATTTGAAATTGGTTAATTCTGCCGCACTAGTGTTAGGGCTTTGCGGAAATTCTCATTATACTGAAACCATTGCAAGAAGGGGTATAGCGCTTAAGATGTTTTTATTTTATAAGCTTAATAAGATTATCCATGGTTACTTAACTACCGAGCAGCGCACACTAGTTGCAGATGCTTTTTTGTTTGGTGCGGATGCCCATGAATTGCAAGTCAGAAGCTCTGGGGAGCCTTACTTTAGCCACCCTGTCGCGGTTGCTTGCGTGCTAGCAGGAATGCGACTTGATTGTGAGACAATTATTGCGGCACTCTTACATGATACCATTGAAGACACTGAGCTCAGTGCCGAAGATATAAGCCTGCGATACAGTGAAAAAACTGCACAGCTGGTTGAGGGAGTAACCAAGTTAAGCAAAATTGAAACGCACTCTAAGGCAGAGCTGCAAGCAGAGAATTTTCGTAAAATGATTTTGGCGATGGTGCAGGATATTCGCGTAATTTTAATCAAACTTGCGGATCGCTTGCATAATATGACAACCTTAGCCTCCTTACGCCCAGACAAGCGTCGTAGGATTGCCCTTGAAACTTTGGAAATTTATGCACCTATTGCGCATAGACTGGGAATGCACCACTTTAAAAACAGCTTCGAGGAGCTCGCGTTTGAAGCCATGTATCCTTACCGCTATAAGACATTGCGAACCAAAGTTTTACACGCACAAAAGCATCGTGATCGCTTGTTTCGTAAGATTTTAGAGCGCTTACAGCACCACTTGTCGGAGCTATTAGAAAGTGAAAACCTGGTATCAGGACGCAAAAAACGACTGTATAGTATTTACCGCAAGATGCGCGATAAGGAAATGTCATTTTCCGAAATTATGGACATTTATGCGTATAAAGTCATCGCCTCAAATCGGCGTGATTGTTATCTGATTTTGGGTGCCATCCATGAGATTTTTCGCCCGATCCCTGGTCGCTTTAAAGATTATATTGCAACTCCAAAAGCCAATGGATACCAGTCATTACATACAACTGTATTTGGTCCTTATGGGGTACCTATTGAGGTGCAAATCAAGACAAAAATGATGGATGATACGGCCGAGAAGGGCGTTGCGGCACATTGGATTTACAAGGCAAAATCACTCAGCCATGCCAATGCTCAAAAATGGTTAGAAAAATTGTCTGATTTGCAACAAAATGTGTCAAAATCCACCGACTTTATCGAAAGTGTCAAATTAGACTTATTTCCTGATGAAGTTTATGTATTCACTCCCAATGGGGAAATTATTGAGCTGCCTAAGAATGCGACCTGTATTGACTTTGCCTATCACATTCATACCGATATTGGCAATCACTGTATTGCCGCCAAGGTTAATCGTCGAATCACCCCACTTAATTACATGCTAACGCATGGTGACACCGTCGAAATCATCAACTCACCAAATGCCCATCCAAACCCAGCTTGGCTTGAGTTTATCAAAACTGCCCGAGCAAAACATGCGATAAAACATGCTTTGAAGCGTCACGAACATGACGAATTTATCCATGTTGGGCAGCAGATCTTAAATCAAGCATTATTAAAAAATCAATTAGAGTTTTTAAGTCTATCGCCACAGCTGATCCAACAAGCATTAATTGAGTTTAATTTCCCAAGCATTGCTGAGCTTTATGCCGCGATTGGGCAGGCAAATTTTTCAGCCAACACCTTGGTGAGATATGTTGAGCAATACGTGGAATCGGAATTAATTCATTCCCAAAATGCTCCGCGTAAGCTTGTGATTGATGAGAGTAATATGAATCAACTTGCCAGTTGTTGTACGCCAATTCCTGATGATCCAACCACAGGCGTACTGGTGGCAGATAAGGGACTTGTCGTGCATAGAAGTCGATGTAAGGAATTATTGAAGCTTGAAAAATCACACGAGCTTATCGAAACACAATGGATCTTAGATGGCTCAGGATATTATCCTGCCAGACTTTTAATCAGTTTAGAAAACGTCCATGGAGCTATTGCCAAAGTGACCGCAAATATTTCACGCCATGAAGCGCAAATCGTAAGTTTTAGCATTTTAGAATCTGATGCACAATACGGTACTGTGCAGACGGTTATCGAAGTTAAGGATCGAGTACATTTAGCGCGTGTAATTCGAGGACTTAAGCATCTGAAGATTTGCCTTAAAATTGAGAGGGTATAGCGCATACACGAGAAGTTATCTCAAATTTAAATACTCCCTTTAAAGCAGTTTCTAGATAACCGCTCATCTTGCTATTTTGCTTCATTTTTTGCTTTATCTTCCAATAGAAATATACTGAATGCCAAGTTGCTGCATTCTTGCCTTGTCATATAGATTGCGACCATCGAAGATAATCGGCTTTGTCAAACGTGCGGTTATTGTGCTGAAATCGGGACTCCTAAAGCTTTGCCATTCGGTGACGATAAACAAGGCATCCGCACCGTAAAGCGCATGATAAGCTTCATCAACGAGCTCATAATCGTCGCGCTCGCCATATAGCTTAGCGAAGTTCTCCATGGCTTCAGGATCATAGGCTTTAACCTTAACACCATTTTTCCACAGCGTTTCAATGAGTGTGCGCGCAGATGCCTCACGAATGTCATCGGTATTTGGCTTAAACGCAAGCCCCCAGACGGCCACTGTTTTTCCCTCGATCTCACCATTAAAGTAATCATTAAATTTGGTGAACAGCACCTCTTTTTGCGCATCATTGACATCGTGTACGGCCTGCAAAATACGTGCATTATAACCGTATTCACGCGATGTCTGCCCAAGGGCTCGTACATCCTTTGGAAAACACGAGCCACCATAACCACAACCTGCGTAAATAAAGTGATAGCCAATCCGTCTGTCCGCACCGATACCGATGCGCACTTTTTCAATATCCGCACCCACGCGCTCCGCGATTTGACTCATTTCATTCATAAAACTGATTTTGGTTGCGAGCATTGCATTGGCGACATATTTTGTCATTTCTGCAGATCTTACATCCATAATCATCAACCGATTCTGGTTAGGATCAAAAGGAGCATAAAGCTCACGCATCACATCGGCTGCGCGTTCAGAGTTTGCGCCAACTACGATACGATCTGGGTGCATACAATCACTAATTGCATCACCTTCCTTTAAAAACTCAGGATTGGAGACTACATCAAACTCAAAATCAACGCCCCTAAGTTTTAGGGCGTTTGCAATGGTCTCCGTCACTTTATACTCGGTGCCAACCGGTACCGTTGATTTATTGACGATCACTTTATATTCATTCATATATTCGGCAACAGTCATGGCAACCTGTAACACATATTGCAGATCTGCCGAGCCATCTTCGTCAGGTGGGGTGCCTACGGCAATAAATATCACTTGCGCATCCTTTATTGCCTGCCTTGGCTCAGTAGTGAAACTGATCCTGTCATTGGCAACATTCCGTTTTATCAGGTCATCTAATCCTGGTTCATAAATAGGCGAGATCCCTTGTTTAAGATTTTCTACCTTTTGCCTATCCACATCAACACAACAAACATGATTTCCCATTGCGGCAAAACACGTCCCTGTCACAAGCCCTACGTAGCCTGTACCGAAAATCGCAATCTTCATAAAATCTCACTTTTAGCTGCTAAAACCACCGCCGATCATATCAGAAATAATGGGCAAATTCAGCGAATATTATTTTTAAACGCCAGAGCCTGTGGGCTTTTTTATGTTGTGTCGGTATAGGTAACATTTCCCTGTGCCAGCGCTTTTCATTGCATCACAAGGAATATGATCGACGCTGAATTCTTTATCTTTTTATGATTGATGAAACTAAAAGGTTTTGCTTTTTTTGTATATATGCGAGAAATTCATTAGTGAAGGATTATATTTTATGATATAAAAGCGCCCTGAATTAAGAACTAACTTATTAATGGAGGCTATATAACTATGCTGACAGAAAAAGAACTGCTAAACATGCCCGAAGAAGCATATATGAGTGACGAACAGTTGGCTTTTTTTAAGGATCTCCTACTTCAGCAAAAGCAAGAGTTAAACGAAGCCATTGAGGATGCCAAAAAGAGTCTGGCTGAGTCCGAACGCAACACCGATTTAAATGATGTTGCTACCTCGCAAGAGATGCAACAAATCTACTTGCGTACTGTTGATCGCCAGAGCAAATTGCTGCGGAAAGTCAACGAGTCACTCAAACACATTGAAAATGGCGAATATGGTTATTGTGAGCTCACAGGAGAACCCATTGGCGTGCAACGCCTGCTAGCGCGTCCCACGGCGACTTTATCGGTACAGGCAAAAGAGATTCAAGAGCATCAGGAAAAAACGCAAGGCATTATCAAAGCCTAATTTTTACCCTCTTTGGATGGGTGATCACCCTGATTGGCGATATGGTTTGGATTATCGCTGATCTTTTTGTATTTACTCCTTTCAATCTTATCATCAACGTACAAAGTAAAACGATACCCCACATACATTGAAATCGCTAACATAATCATAATCGTGATATACCACATTGCTTGTTCCTTCATATCTAACTAAAAAGTAGGGTCGTTTTTTTCTAAGTCAGCCTTGCTTAATCTGGCTTTTCCTCGCCAGGTTGTTGCGTAGAGGATGAGCACTAAAACAATAATCGCCCACCAGATAAGCTGAAGCGTCATATAATCAAACAGCATTAACGTCCTCCTTATAGTCATAGCGACCATTACCAAGGGATTTAGGACCTTTTCTCGCCACTTTAAACATGATAATCAACTCAATAATAAACAAACCAACATACAGCAGAACAAAAAAGGCAAGACTTACAACAATATTCCACGACGCCAGCGTCGAGACACCAAGACTCGTGGGGAGTATGCCATGCAGCACCCACGGTTGACGCCCCATTTCAGCTATAATCCAGCCTGCCTCAGCAGCAATATAAGGTAATGGAATTGCCAACATAGCCAACCACAAGAACCAGCGGTAATTTAATAAAGTTCTTCGTAAGAGATGCACCGTTCCAAAAGTCATCACAAAAAAAACGATTGCCCAACAGGTCAGCATCACTCTAAAGCTCCAATACAAAGGCCAAACTTGAGGAATCGTATCTTTCACGGCTTTACTTACTTCAGCACGACTTGCGTTATAAGGATCTGTAGCATGAGTTTGTAGTATAAACGCGTAACCAATGTTGTCGCGGTACTTTTTAGTTTCCTGATTTGCAGGATCAAAAATATCAAAGTCTGCAGCAACGCCATGACCACTTCTAATGCGCTCTAATGCTTTTAACGCAACAAGACCATCGTAAATACGCTCCTTATTTTCACGCATGATGGGTTTTAATCCCTGAACGGTTGTACTTAAACTATGTCCCGTAATTAAGCTTAACATCCATGGAACTTCAATCTCAAAATAATTTCTCTCATCAGTCTGTGAAGGAAATGACACCGCCGACCAGGCAGCAGGAGCTTTTTGCGTTTCCCACTGCCCTTCTATCGCCGCCATTTTAGCGGGTTCGTATTTATCCACAGCAAGCCCATTGGCATCACCTAAAAAGAAAATAAAGATCGAAGAACATAAGCCAAAACCAAGACCCACGGCAAGTGAGCGCAGGGCAAAACCTGTGTTACGCTTACGCAACAAATACCAGGCACTAATTCCCACAACAAAAGCCGCTGCAATAAGGTAACCCGCAAAAGCCACATGTCCAATGCGAATTTGCGCCAGCTCCTGCATGTAAAGCTCAACAAAGCTTGTCAACTGCATCTGCATGGTTTCTGGATTCAAAAAAGTCCCAACGGGGTGTTGCATCCAGCTGTTGGCTACTAAGATATTAACGATGGATAAATTAGTTCCTAGTGCCAGGAAAAAAGTAATCAGCAAATGGGTTTTTTTACTCACCTTATCCCAGGTAAAAAAGAATAAACCAAATAAAGTTGCCTCCGTCATAAAGGCAGTTAAGCCCTCGATGGCAAGCACTGTACCAAAACTCTCGCCAATAAAGCGCGAAAAATAAGCCCAGTTTAAACCAAACTCAAATTCCATGGTAATTCCCGTAACCACCCCCATGGCAAAGTTAATTGCGAAGAGCTTCCCCGAGAACTTCACCATATCTTGGTAAAGTTGCTTGCCCGTTTTGAGGTATGCTGCTTCCATAATGAATAAAATCCATGATAATCCCAAGGTTAATGGGACAAACACAAAATGGAAAATAGCAGTAAATGCAAACTGACTACGCGATAAATCGACAAACAGTTGCGTCATATCCATGCCCACCCCCAGATTTAATAAAGTATAAGGTATGATTACTGCCGAGATTGTAGAGAGTTCTGAAGTGATTGCAATAATACCAGCAATTTAATCTCTTATCGCTATACCCATCGTAAAATAGTTTGCGATGGGTATAAGACACACCTGATTGGTGCATAATCTATTGAGCAGGGTTAGACCATATCTATGCGCATTTCTTTAGCAATCTTATCTAATAAGCCATTGACAAAACGGTGTCCTTCCTCGGTTCCCAGTTCTTTTGCCTGATCTACATACTCATTTAAAACGACCTGATAGGGAATATCCAGGCAATCGATTAACTCATACGTACCTAGACGCAGGATAGCTAGATCAATGAGATTGATTGATGCCAGGTCATTAGTAGCGTAGTGATTGATTTTATGATCAATCAGCACTTTATTTTTATCAACACCATCCAAAAGACGATAGAAGAAGTCCCATTCCACCAGGTGTCGCTCAACATTATCTGCGTAAAACTGAAGCTTCAACTCATTGATGCTGGTATGCGCCACTGCCTGCTGATACAGTGCCTGTACCGCATGAAAACGAGCACGCCTGCGCTCTTTAAATTTTAATGACATGATAAACCTTACAATACGCTCATTCGATGAAATACGGTCGCAGATTATACCCAATAGCCGATTAATGTGATAGTTATAATTATTTGTTTTTACTCAGTGGAGTTATTCAGCTACGCCACATCCGCACAACATGTCTTTTGGCATCTAGAAGTGGCACATCAACCTCGAATGCTTCGTTTTTCATTGGTACCTGAGCTAAGGCTTCTAGCTCAAGATCAGCTCCCTTCATCGCAATCATTTGCCCATTTTGAGCCAGCAAGTGCTGACATAAGTGATAAAAATCATCAATTGAACTAAATGCCCGTGAAACAACGCTGTCAAAGGGTATTTCAGGTTGATAGTTTTCCACTCTGATATTAAGGACTATCACATTCTTCAAATCCAGCACCCTTTTAACATGCTTGAGAAAAAGTGTTTTTTTACCGACGCTATCCAGCAGCACAAAGGAAGTTTCTGGTAATAATATTGCTAATACAATTCCAGGTAAGCCACCACCGCTGCCTATATCTGCAACGTGTTTACCCTTGATAAAAGAGACTACAGACATGCTATCAAAGATATGTTTGACCAACATTTCATCCCAACCCGTAATCGCCGTCAGATTGTAGGTTTTATTCCATTTTTTAAGCAATGACAGATACTCGAGTAATTGATTAATCTGCTCATCTGTCACCGTAAGATTAAACTTCTCCGCCACCTGGCGAACCTTTACCTTGCTATCATCAAGCATATTATTTAAACAATCTAGTGTAATCATCTTGCCTTATTCGCCTTTCAGATTCTGACTATTGTTTGGAGTATACCACTCGTAAATCATCTCAGCTGACTACTCAGGAGTAGTCAGGTTTACGGGCAATAAATACTTATAACCACCCACTCTTAGGTGCAACAGGCAGATAGAGCTTTTGTTCAGGACTGATTACGTCACCCTTTAAGTTGTTGAGTGACTTAATACAACTTTCCGTAGTGTTATTTGCTTTTGCAATTTTGCCTAAACTGTCACCTTTTTTCACTGTATAGGACTGTAAGGTTTGAGTCTGACAATATTGATCAGGGGTCAGGTAAACTGTCTTTGTCGCACAGCCCGCCAAAAACACACCCGCAACCATTAACGCACCCAAATGAATTACTTTTTTCTTACTCATCTTTTAACTCCTTTTGTATTGTTTACCACAGCGGCAATCGAAATTGTAACTTAGATTGAGCTAATTTCTCCAGCGAAACCGCAAATCTTTACCCATCTTAATTGAATAGGCGAGAAACTCACTCCAGGTTCACATCTTGTAACACGCTTTCAGTCTGGGTTTGACGATACTGCTTAATGGCTTTGTTATATCGCTGATCTTCGTTGGCTAACATGCAACAGGCGAAAATGGCTGCATTGACTGCCCCTGCGCGTCCTATGGCAAAAGTTGCCACAGGAACTCCCGCAGGCATTTGCACAATCGATAATAACGAATCCTGACCCGATAATGCTTTGGATTGCACAGGCACTCCCAGTACGGGAATGTGAGTTTTAGCCGCGAGCATTCCAGGTAAATGTGCGGCTCCTCCTGCTCCTGCAATAATTGCCTTTAAACCTTTTGTTTCAGCCGCTTCAGCATATTGAAACAGCAAATCAGGAGTGCGATGCGCGGAAACGACCTGTACCTCATAAGGGATGCCCAACTCACGCAATGTTTCGGTGGTGGACTTCATCGTTTCCCAGTCAGATTTAGACCCCATCACCACACCCACTAATGTCTCACTCATTTAAATCCCCTCTTTTTGTATCACGCGCAAAACCTGCGCACAAACCCATTCATAAATAAATCCAAAGCTATGCTTACCCTTGTTACTAAAGCGCACGTGGAGTTCGTGTTCAAATGCTCTATTTCTCAAATAATCTTGAGCCTTAATGAGCAGGGAAAGATCATCAACCACAGCATCCGTTTTTTGCCAAAATTGGCTCATGCCGTTGGTTTGTAGTTGTAGACTGAGTTTTGGTTCAGCTGCACTGCTTGGCATCATATGCGCTAAATGGCTGTAAAGATAACCTTTGGTGACGTCTTTTTGCATATTGATGCTGACGACCCCTGATTGCAGATAGGGTTTAAGCAATTCGCTCGCGTGTTGCTTTGTCGTACTGACTAAAAATGGTTCAACTACCTCTGTAATTGCCCTAGCAAGTCCGCTTAGATTTTGCACATTTTCCTCATGAAGCTTTACTTCAAGATAAGGATAAGCTGCGCGATAACCTAATTCAATTTGATACTCATCCGCCAATGGACGCAATAGCGCTGCAATATGCGCTTCAGAGGCACCCAATAGTTGCCACTGGTAGCGTGTCGGTTGCTTATTGGCGCATATTGACTTAAGTCTTGGCAGTACTTCTTTATCAAATAATGGTAAACATTCATGCGGAGGACCTGGCAACATAAACAGGTGTTTGTCATCGCCATGGATATAGCATCCATCCGCAGTACCATGTTCATTGATTAAAATTTCAGCACCCTGAGGGAAGTAAGCTTGTTTCCTGTTATTTTCAGGTACCGTCGTAAAGCGCTTAGAGATGCGAGCATAAATGCGCTGCCAAGAGGCGTCATGAAATTCTAAGGGCTTGTGAAAAACTGCTGCAATGGCTTCGCAGGTTTTATCATCCTCAGTTGGTCCAAGCCCGCCTACGGTAATGACAATCTTGTGCTCTTGCAGTAAAAACTGCAGGCTTATTTTTGGTTTTTGCTTTTCATCAAAACAAGCCAGGTGCATTTTCACGCTAAACCCTTGTGAATAAAGCGCTTCTGCTATCTTAGGAGTGTTGGTGTTAATCACATCTCCCGTGGTGATCTCATCACCTGTGGCTAGGAAACCTATAGATTTGGTTGTTGTGTGCAGTGGACTCATGCTGTCAATAAACACGCTATTAGCTCCTTCGGTTAGTAGGTCATGAATTTCTTGATCTGTTAATACATTCATGGAGTATACCAAAATGGTTGAAAACGCTTGTTTCAACTGGGTGATACACTCAGAGGTAAGAGGTGTGTTGTTAATCCCCAGTGCAATACAGCCCCAAGTATCAAATTTTGCTTTGATCGTTGAGAAAATATGACTCTCCTCTGTGACCCAATCTTTAACTTCAATCAAAAACTCACGTGCAATTGCCATATTTGTCAATACGAGCCTCTCTAGTACATACTCCGAAAAACTTGAGAGTAAAATGCGATCATGCAGCTGTGGATACTCCGCCAAAAGTTTAAGCAGGCTTTCTAGCAAGCGCGATTCGTATTCTGCATCAAAATGTTTTCTCACTTTAATTTCAATATTGGTATACAAATCTGGTTTTTCTGCCATCCATTCCAAGTAGCTTCGCATGCTCGGAATGCTTGCGTGAGCATCGGGAAAGCGCGCGCTTAGAACCTTAAGCTTTTGAATTTCCGCCCACCGCCAAAAGGTAATATCCTCATCGACACCTGTGAGTTTTTTCGCGTTATTATCATGGAAAATAAACAGCACATTATCGGCGCTTAGCTGCACGTCAAGCTCAATCCATCGTGCGCGAGCTTCATAGGCTTTTTTAAAGGCGATCATCGTATTCTCTGGAGCTATCTGGTTTGCTCCACGATGGGCAATAAATGGATTAATCTTCACCTTTTGTGCGCTCCAGCTCGGCGTGTTCAACCATATCCTTAGGTAATGCTTTTTTCATATGCACTCCCATATCTTCCAACTGTATAGCCTGCGAAATTAAATTGCCTCGACCCTTGGTCAATTTATTCAACGCATCGGCACAAGTTTCTTTTGACTTATCTATTTGCCTGCCCAGCGCCTCAATATCCTCCACAAATCCTCGGAACTTATCGAGCATTTTAGTGGCACGCTCTGTAATATCGCTGGCATTTTTATTTAAACTTTCATATTTCCAGGTATTGCGAATCGTGCCTAAAGTTGCCAAAAGAGTCGTTGGCGTAACGATAATAATGCGCTTTTTAAATGCCTCGTGAAATAGGCTATCATCGTGCTGGAATGCCACGACAAACGCTGCCTCAATCGGCATAAACATTAAAATAAAATCAAGAGAGTTGATCGCGGATAAGCGCTCATAATTTTTAGAAGAAAGCAGTGTAATGTGCTGGCGAATGGCGTCAATATGCTTTTTTAAACACTCAAGTTTTAGGGTCTCCGTCTCTGCACGCGTGTAAGCATCATAGCTCACCAGGGAAACTTTGGCGTCAATGATGACATCTTTGCCATCGGGTAAGTGTACAATGGCATCAGGTCTTAAGGTCTTCTCGTTATCGTCATCGTCACTTCCTTTAAAGCTGTTTTGCACCTCATACTCATAACCTTTACGTAAACCTGAAGACTCCAAAACGCGCTCAAGCACCACCTCTCCCCAATCGCCTTGGAGCTTTTTATCACCTTTGAGCGCTTTGGTGAGATTTTTAGCCTCTTTATTCATCTCCTGATTAAGCTCAAATAATTTATTTACCTCTTTCTGCAAAGAAGCTCTTTCTTTAGCCTCATGCACGTAGACATCATCGACTTTTTTCTTGAATTCATGGATGTCATTTTTAAACGGCTGCAGAATTTCTGCCAAATTTACTTTGTTCTGGTTGGCAAATCTCTCACCCTTTTCTTCAAAGATACGATTGGCGAGATTCTCAAACTGTTCGGTTAAGCTTTTTTTCGCATTTTCAAGTAAGGCAATTTTTTCCTGTGAGTTGTACAGCTCAGTTTCAATTTGTTTGCTCAAGCTTGAGTTTTCAGCCTGTAGCTGAGATTTTTCCTCCATTAAAGTATCGATTTTTCTGAGCATTTCATCCTGCTTTTTACTCGCATTCTGAAGCTCCATTTCCAAGCGTGTAACCTCCTTCTCCAGCGCTTGGAACCTCGCAGCATCACTTGCAAGCTTATTTTGCAGCTTTGATAGTTCATCATTACGAATTTCAAGCTTTTGCTTCACCATGCTAAGCTCTTGGGTTAAACGCTGTTCCTGCTCCTGGTAATGCTTATGATCTGTTGTTAGCACAATATTTTCTTGTTGCTTTTGCCACAACTGTGCTTCTTTATCCTGGTAGGATAGCTCAAGCTCTGTTAAAGATTTCTCTGTGGTTTTCAGCTTTGTTTGTAATGCGTTTCTTCCTGGTCTGGTCATCAGGAAACCAATCACCATTCCCATAGCAAATGCTACTATAGCAAGTCCAGTAATCATCGTTTTTCCTTTTTACTACCTTGCTTGTCATCATGCCATAAAAATAGCTGTATCGCTTGTAAATCATCATAAGAATGCACCTGAATGCAGGTAAACAACTTAACCTTACTGGAGTTACACACCTTTATATGTCAAACAAACGTTTGGATTCTGAAAAAGAGCGCATCACGCAATCCTCAATGGCAAGTCGCGTGAAATAATTCCCAGTCAGTCCAAGTGTTGTATCTTTGCTAAGTAGTTGATCAAGCACGTCAAGAAACTGCTGATGTTTTGGGTGATAACATGGCAGGGTATTGTACTTGGAATGTACATCGATCACTGCACTTTTGGGGATATTACGCTTAGATAAAAATTCATCGATTAGCTTCGTGTGCGACTCCTTATGGTCTTTGAAATGGATAGTCATGCCACGAAATTTTTCATGCGGAACCACATCACGCGTGACCATTGAGAAAAAGTTTTGCTCTATGCCGATTAACCCACTTAATGACCTTATGTGATTGAGTTTGTCCTTATCAAGGATTAAAGCGGTAGTAGTAAGTTTGGAGATGCCAGGTTGATGTGCAATGCTTGCAATAGGGTGATTAATCTGAGTTAAAAGTTTTTGTGTGATATGCCATGGTGTCGCAAGAATGAGCTTATCGCTTTTAATCACTTCACTGCGGGTTTTGATCAGCCAGCTGTTATTTTGCCTGTCAATGTGGTGGACTTCAGAATTCAAGTTAATATCAATATCCAGGTTAGAAAAATCTTTAAATAAACTCGACATTCCCCCTTTAAAAGTGAAACTGCGTGGCAGCTTTTTATTCTTGACTCGCGGCTTAAAAAGAAAATCCGCAGGAAAGTTCTGGCTGTCCTGGCACAGCACTGCGTCAAAGCAATAGCGTAAAGTCTTGTGATAATTATTGTGCCCAAATACAAAACTAAAATATTCCGCGACGGTACGTTCTTTGGCTTTACTAAATTTAAAGAGTGGCAAGCCAATGCCTGCACGAACAGGATTTAGTGAGCCAAGCACGCTAGCAACGATATCTTGACGGGTTAAGAGTTTAAAGGGATGTGTCTTGCGTGTTTGCAGCTGAGATAAAAGTGCATTATCCTGGCAAAATTGAATGAGCGTGGCGTAAGAGTTGTAAATCGTATGCGCCCCTAATTCCAGCCAAAAATCTCCCGTTTTGGGGCTTTGCCAGGTTTCAATGCAACCCCCTAATTTATCGCACTTCTCAAGAATAATGCTCTTATACCCTCGTTGCGCTGCAAAGTGTGCAAAACTTCTTCCAGAAATGCCTCCACCAATAATTGCGATGGGGTAGTGTTTTGTCATAATTCCTCCAGTAGGGATTATTTCAATACCAGAAAATCTGGATTGGAGGTATTTTCAATTGCCTGATATGGGTAAGCCATTATTTTTCTTCTGTATGTGAAGCATAATCTTTTGGCGTTTGTGGGGCAGAACCCAGATGCTGGATGTGTTCTTTATTGCGATAAGCCTTAGGTTGTAACAGAGATTGTCTTGATTGGTCGAGATTAAGTTTTACGCTGTATTCTTGAGAATGTTTCTGCAATTCAGCAAATTGCTGATAAATACTCTCCATGATTTCATGGGTTTTACACACATGCTCATTAACGGTATTTTGGTAATGCGTCAGTAATTTTTTAGTCTCATCCAGCTCATTTGCAATGTTTCTATTGCTTTTGCGTGCGCTTAAACCGATGGCAAGACCGATCACAAAGGCGGTGATAACACCAAGTATTAAAATAACCATTACATCTCCTATGGTTGGTAAACAGGGGCTGCGGCACAACAGGCAAGACCTTCTTTTCTGCAGATAATCCCAAGCTTTCAGTCGTTGTGACCTTGATATTAACTTGATTTAGCTCAAGCTGCAACAGCGTTGCCATGCGTTGGCGCATTTCTCTTATGTCAAAGGTTAAATTATCACAACTCAATCTGGGGTTACACCAGATGTTGCTAAACAGCATAAGCTCCAATCTGCCCGTTGATGCTCCTAAATTCCGATAAAAATTCAGATGACAATATGGCTAAAATAGCTATAATTCCTGACCTTAACCAAAGATTACCTCAACAGATTTCAGCCAAGATTAATCAAAAAAAGCTAAAGTCGGGTTTATAGGGTGCCTCGGGCCTCATGATAGATTTTGTATATCCATACACAAAATCGAATCGGCTATCCTCGGCGGTATAAATTTTGCCCGGGCCGTCCGCCTCAACGGTGCTTGTCCTCACAAAT